>JAEIGA010005231.1_pt1 | contig 19897 bp, 16 predicted proteins | sample 9270691 | NCBI WGS metagenome assembly JAEIGA01 (sample SAMN17057246, study PRJNA624740) | gut metagenome | biome: biome; isolation source: fecal sample | host: Bos grunniens | place: China: Xizang | collected 2019 | reverse complement strand
TTTTTTGATTTTATCTGAAGAAAGGTCATCTTCGGTGCTAATATCGCCATCGGGACCAGCGCTTTTGACGATACATTTACGGCCCTTCTTTTCCAAGATGAATTCGTTGCCCCAAGGATCGATAATTGCGTTTTCGCCGCCTCTCATGATGGCGTTACCCTCGTCATCTTCATTAATGAGATCACGAATGTCATCGGGCTGCTTTTTATACTTCATGTAATAAGTCACAGTGGCATCGTGAAGCGACTGAACCTGTGTTTGGGCTGCGGTAAGATCTGCCTGATGTAAATACTCAGTCACATTCTGAATTGCGATCGTGCCAAGAACGCCTATAATCGCAACAACAACCAAAAGTTCAACCAATGTAAAGCCACGCTTCACTGCGGAAAATGTTTTGTTTTCTTCGTTTCTCATGTTTTCTCCTTATTTTTTATGTGTTTTCAGTGATGAACATTATACCAAAATTCGCTTAATTTTTTGAACTGATTTTTTTGGAAACAATAATATGAAGAGCGACAATAATCAGCGCGACGGCGATAATCATCGGCATATATTCAGCTGCGGCATTCTTACCTCGGACAACCAATTCCGAATACGGAAGATCACTCGTCTTAAGCCCTATCGCATATCCTGTAATTGCGAGAATTGAAGTCCAAATCCCAGCACCCAATCCAGTATAAAAAGCAAAAGATCCAAGTTGCATTCTCGATATCCCAGCGGGAATCGAAATAAGCTGACGAATGACCGGAATGAGTCTACATACGAAAGTAGTCATCGCGCCATACTTATTAAAAACTTCACAAGCCTTATCAAGAGATTGCCTCTTAATAAAAAAGTATTTACCGTATTTCTCCAAAAAAGGCTTACCCGCCCAAAGCGCCAAATAATAATTAGCGAATGCTCCAGCCAATGATCCCAGTATACCCGCAACTATCGCCAGCACAAGGCCGAGAACACAAGACGAAGAAATCAACTCTCCGCGCGCCGCCAAAAACCCTGCCGGAATCATCACGACTTCACTTGGGAAAGGTATGAAACTTGACTCGATTGCCATAAAAACAAATACTAACACTAACCCCCATGTAGGTGCAAGTTGGGCTATCTGGTCTAAATGCGCTGCTATCGATTCTAACATATCTGGTATTCCTTGAATTTTTCTCGTGAGTACGGACGAGGGACATTTTGTTCGATACGAACAGCCTTACCGTTATTATCGGTCGTAATCGACAATATCACATCTCCTTTCAGCCGGTCATAACGCGAATATGCCGCGACGAGTTCCTTGGCCAACACGAAATCTTCTGTGCTCTTGACCTCTGGAATAAGCGCTGTCGGCCCTGGCACATTAACTGGTGCCAACACCGTCCCAAGGTGCGAAGCGTTCTTCAACTTTGCATTATCATTCCGGTCGCGGCCTAAAATAACACCGCTTTTCATCGGTAATCTAAAACGCCGAGCAATCAACAGCATCTCCACCAGTTCGCGATTGCCAAGGCCTTCATTATCCAATAAATCCTTAAGTTTTCTCCCGAAGCCCTCTTCTGTCAGCTTGCAGCCTCCAGCGGGCGAAGGATATTCTTTTATGCCGAATTCCAACGCAAGTGCGATTTGTCGCTCACGACCACGACCCGACAAATCGAGAAGTTCGTCTCTATCGATTTTTCCTTCGATTTCTGGTATCGTCGGCTCGAGTAATTTTGCAGATAGAGGTCTTATCAGTCGCCCTCTAAGTCCGGAAGATTTTTCAACCACTCCGAGTGCCTGCTTATTCTGCGACATCGGACGCTGTCCTTGAACTTCGCCGGTAGCGACGAAATCAAAGCCAAGGCGTTCCATCAGTTCCCCTGCTTTTTTAATCATCGTCGCATGGCAGTCGATGCACGGATTCATCGCCCCGCCAAATCCATGCGGAGGATTTTCGATCAATCTCAGCAGCTCATTTGTAAAATCAATTTTATGAAGTTTCACCCCGAGAGCTTCGGCTGTTTTCTCCGCCTGCGCACAATCAAAAAATACCGTCGCAAAACACACCGCTTCAACTTCCGCGCCTGCGCGCTCTAATACTTTTATCGCGAGTTGACTGTCGAGCCCCCCGCTCATTAAACTGAGTCCACGAGCTTTCATTTTTTCTTTACCAGTTAAGAGCATTCAAAGCATCTTCCAAAAAAGCACCTGCGATCCTATCGCGGACGGCCTGAGAGGGAGAGCCGGTGATGCAAACTATAGCGCGGTGATTATTCTTCGAACCTGTTAAAATCAGCGAAAATAATCCCAGATTGTGAAAACCTGTCTTTAGTCCATCGACGTACGGCATTTTAACCATAGGCTTGGAGACGAGATTGTTGTGGTTACGGTAAGAGATTTTTTCGCCCAATTCCGTCGTTAGTGTACACTCGGCAATCGAAGTATATTCCAAAACCTCTGGATGATTTTTAATTATCGCACGCGCCAAAATCGCCAAATCGTAAGGCGTTGAAACATCATACGAGGATTGCTTGCGGTTTTTAGGTGGAAGACCGTTTGGAGAAGTGTAGCGCGTATTTTTCATCCCGAGCTCCGCAGCCTTCTCGTTCATCTTGGCGACGAATTGCGCAGCATCACCCTCGCCTGTTTTCAAAACTTTTCCTAAAGCATACTTAGCGACATGCTGAGCGATCATCACCGCGCTATCATTCGCACTTTTTACCATCAGCGCTATAAAATGATTTTTTAGCGTATAACCGTCCTTGGATTTCAACCCTGAACTACTGGGAGCTTCCGACAGCGCAAGAGATGTCGTATTCACTTTATCCGACAACTTCACTAATCCCGAATCTACCATATCCAGCGCCACATAAAGCGTCATCAGCTTAGTGCACGAAGCCGGATAACAAAGCTTTTTCGAGTTTCGCTCAAACAAGACATCGCCGTTTTTTGCGTTTACCACGATAACTCCGGTATAATCCGGTAGCTGCTCGCTTTTGGCATAGGCGTTGAAAAACGCTGCCACGGCAATGATCGCCGCGACAGCTTTCAAAAAAGATTTTGCCATTTATTTGACGGTTTGTTTCGTCGCTTTGCTAAGCGCCTTCCAAAGCGACTTGGAGTCCTTAGCGGCGAGAGCAGCAGAGCGCACATCCTTCTTGGTGAAACGCTGCGCGATGCCTGCAATAAGCTTAAGATAAAATGCTGATACTGCGACAGGAATTGCAGAAAGAAACACAAAATGCACTTTCTCACCGTCCCAATCGATACCTTCTTTTGAAACCCCCATTGCGAGAGTAAGAGCTCCACCTTCAACCCCTCTAACGTGAGGAAAGGCCACAGCCCCATCCATTGCGGTCGAAAGAACCTTCTCGCGCTCCATCGCTGCCGATATAAGATTATCAGCATTTGAAATGAATTTATTTTCTTCCATCGCCTTAGCAAGTTCCGTGATGGCTTCGTGCGGGGTAGATCCCTTTAAGTCAGCAATCATCAACTCTTCGGCGCTGAAACGGCTAATACCGGTTTTAACTTCATCGCGATCGCCCTTGTCAGCGACATTGTAAACTGCATCTTCTCCAGCGCAAAAAAGCATTCGTCCGCAGCTCGAGCAAGTCACTAAATGCTTAGCGAGTTTTACCTGCTGAGATTGCGCAATCGGAACTTGCATCCCGCAAGCGGAACAACATCCGTTGGACATGGCGGCGATAACAATGTGACTCTTCTTATAGAGTCTCTCATACAGACCCTTGACATTGGGTTCAAGCTTATCCTGGATGTCGGCAATCGAATCATTCAACAAATCCAGTGAGCTCCCATCTCCTGTTTGATGGTGTTCATCTCTAGTCAATACCAACTCCTGAAGCTGGCGGAGAATGTTAATTTGGCTTTTCATTTTTTTTCTTCTTTTTGTTTTCCGTATAAGATTTTATTTTATCCAGCGTCTCTGCCGAAAGAATATGCTCCATTAAGCAAGCATCCTTATCGGCGGTTTTTTTGCTGACGCCAAGACTAATCAAAAAGTTCTTGATGAGATTGTGACGATTCAATACGAGCTTTGCTACGCGCTCTCCCTTTTCTGTAAGCTTTATGCTTTGATAAGGCTCTTGGGTGACGAGCTCCATCTTTTTAAGTTCATGAACTGCCTTTACTACCGACGGCATTTTCACACCTAACGTGTCAGCCACGGCCCGCACACCTGCAGAGTTGCCGTTCTTGATCAGAACATATACTGTTTCAAGATAATCTTCGAGACTTTGTGTCATAAATCGTTATTTGGCAAAGGGGCTGTTTTTCTTAATGATCTGCGCGAATTTCACAGCCTCGATTGAATATTCCAGCTGCATTGGGAATGGAGCCGCTGTGCGAACCGAATCATATAAGTGTTTCCAAAAAGCGGATGGGCCGTGCATCGTGCCGCGAGGAAGTTCCAATGGGATTTTCTCAACACATAAATCCTCATGCATATCTTTTAGCGCTGGAGTCCTTACTGAAGAGCGACGACGTGGTAAAGTATGCTTAGGAGAAATCACTGTAAGTAACGCCGTTGTCTCTCCTGCCATCGCGGTAAAAGTGCCCTTCTCGGCCAAAATCTCGATTGACGGGACTTTGCATGGCCGGAGAATACCGCCATTAAACTCGATTTCAGCTGAAACATTGCCGCGGGTTTTCAAGTTTACGTGGACATAATCTTCTGCATCCCCCAACGATGCAATTCGTTTAAGCTCGCTCCACATCTGACTCGGCGGAAATGGCAAACGATTCAACGCCTGAATTAAAAGATCTGTCATCGCGTAATATGTCGCACCGCCCCCCAAACGACGAACGCACTGCCAGTCATCGCGACGAACGTAATCTTCTTTGCGGACGGTGATTTTAAAGATCTCCCCTAACCGAGAATCAGACATCGCCATTTTCGCAAGCTGAAATTCAGGAGAGAAAAATCCCCTCTGAGCGACAACAAGACGGTTTTTAGCTTTCGCGGCCGCACCCCTCAGAAGCTGGGCGTCTTCAAGTGTGAGCGCCATCGGAGTTTCCAGTAACGTCCAAAGTCCTTTATCCAGCGACATTAAAGCATGCTTTACATGATCAACGGTACAGGTAGCGATATCAACGATATCGATATCCTTTTCGTCGAGCATGTCTTCAAACCGTCTAAACATCTTGCAGTCGGGGAAATCCTTAGCAATGATGTCCCTTCGCTCCTTGTGGATATCGCAAGCAGCGACGATTTTGAAAAGCGCCGGGTGCGCCTTGTAAACCGGGTAATGGTCTTCGAACATCGCTCGTCCGAGCCCCATTAACGCCACCTTGACCGGTGGCCGACGGTATTCATTGCTCATTTTTTCACGATCTCCGTTATGGCCGAAAGAAATTGCGCTACATCGGTGAACTGCCGATAAACGCTCGCGAAACGAATATACGCTACTTCGTCGATTTTGTGGAGTTCAGTCATCACCAAATCCGCGATTTTATCGGCAGCGACTTCATCCCCCTCAAGTTTAGCGACGACATGATCGATTATCGTACGAATCTGCTCGTCCGAAACCGGGCGCTTGCCACAAGCCTTGCGGATAGCCTTGTCGACTTTAGAGCGATCAAAAGTCTCTCGGCGGCCGTCACGCTTAATGACCAGCACTTCATCGCGGTCGATTTCTTCGTATGTCGTAAAACGGTAGCCACAACGCATACATTCGCGGCGGCGACGAATGGCTGCTCCATCACGGGCACTGCGTGAATCGAGGACCTTATCGTCATCCACATCGCATGTAGGGCATTTCATTTGGCCTCTCCCGTTGCGGTATCCTTGCCATTAGGACACATCGTACAATGACGGCAATCTAAATTTACTGGTCCCGGAGGAAGCTCGCCCTTTCTTTTGGCGTTCCATTCACAGTAGCAGTTGATCAGCGCTAACAATACACCAAGAGCGATAAAACCGCCTGCCGGCAAAATCGCCAAGGTCACTGGACCAGGATTAATGTTCTTGAATGCGATATCTCCCCAGACCGTAAGATTTCCGGAGCCGATAATTTCACGAACTGCCGCCAAAATACAAAGCGACAGCGTAAAGCCTATGCCAGAGCCGAGGCCGTCTGCAAACGCTGCAAGCGGAGGATTTTTAGAAGCAAATGCCTCTGCTCGTCCGAGAATGATGCAGTTCACCACGATTAGAGGAATAAAAATACCCAGACTTTTTGAAAGCGCAGGAAGATACGCCTGCATCAGCAAATCTATCGCCGTAACGAATGTAGCGATAATCACGATATAGCACGGTATATGCACAGCCGCGGGAATGACTTTTCGCAAGAGCGAAACGATTACATTCGAGCAAATCAGCACAAATGTCGCGGCAAGCCCCATACCGATAGCGTTTTCAAGGCTTGTTGTAACTGCCAATGTCGGACAAAGCCCAAGAACCAAACGAAATATGGGATTGTTTTTGAAAATCCCGTGCCAAAATGTTAAGACTGTTTTCATACGCTGAGTATTATACTAAACCCAGAAATTTTTTGCAAGGGACTCACGCCCCCGAAAAAAGGCGTGTTTTCCCCCATCAAAAAGCTTCGATTCAGCGTCCACACTCACATAGCGTATTTTACGATTTGCTTTGTCTCTTTCGATAAGCCTTCGCCGAAATGTATGCGAAAAAGCGCTTTACTTTTTCGCGCCATGTTTGGAATAAAGCATAGAGCCCTGGCACAAGCAAAATACCGAATACTACCGAGAACAGCATCCCGAAAAATTCGGTCGTACCAAGATGGTTACGACTTGCCGCACCGGCACCTGTAGCAATCATCATCGGAAGCGTACCGAGGAGCGTCGTTAACGCAGTCATAAGAAGCGCGCGCAGACGCTCGCCAGCGGCGGTACCAGCGGCCTCAATGATCGACATACCATCCACCTCACGCTTTTCTTTCGCAAATTCCACGATCAAAATCGCATTCTTCGAAGCTAAACCCACGAGCAAGATGAGTCCGAGCTGCGCATAAATGGAAAGCGGGAACCCGTAAATATTCAATCCTATGAGAGCCCCCAAAACAGCGACAAAAATCGAGAGCATTACGGGCATCGGAATCGTCCACGATTCATACTGCGCTACAAGGAATAAATAACCAAAAATAATCGCCAGCGCAATAAGCGGCGCAGTGGTACCGGCATTCTTTTCTTCCTGATAGGTGATACCGCTCCATTCGTAGCCGTAATCATCCGGAAGATTTTCCGCTAAAAGTCGCTTCACTTCTGCCATCACTTCGCCCGATGCGACACCAGGAGCAGGCAATATCGTGACCGCTGCGGCGGGGTACATGTTATAGCGGCTCATGGCGCGAGGGCCAAGTTCTCGCGTAATCGTGCCCAAGGAGCCCACCGGGACCATGTTTCCGGTGTCTGAGCGAACATAAAGTTGTGCGACCGCTTCTGGTGTAGCGCGGCCAGACCAGTCGGACTGGACAGTAACGCGGTTAACCTGCGTACCGAGGTTGATGTCATTAACGTAGCGTGAACCGAGATAGTTCTGCAAGGTAGCGTATGCTGTCGCAACCGGCACATGAAACATCTCCGCCTTAGTGCGGTCAATCTCAAGGCGTAAATGCGGGGTTTTCGCCGTATAGCCAGAGAACGCCGCCATAATGAGCGGTGACTGATTCAATTTTTCAAGCATCAAGTTTTTCACACCGTCAAGACGTATCGCGTCCGTATCGCCGCGTGACTGTATGCGAAGATCAATACCGTTGGAATTTCCAAGTCCCGGAATCGCCGGTGGCACGAACACCTGGAATTTCGGCTCCGGCACCTGAGCGAGAAGCTCCTGAATGCGTCCTATCATCGCAGAAGCATGCTGATTCGGCAAGGGTCGCTCTTCCCAATCTGTGAGATCAATAATAAGCATCGACTGGTTCTCACCACGTCCGCCAACCATGGAAATTCCGTTAATGGCAAGAACTGATTTCACTTCCTTAAAAGTATTGAGCAAGAGTTCGGTCGCTCGCATCGTGACCTGGCGGCTGCGATCTCGCGTCGTGCCCTCCGGCATTTCGCACATACAAAAAACAACACTCTGGTCTTCTTCAGGAAGGAACGACGTCTGGGTCCTCGTAAATAAGAAAACCGTAAGAATCGCCGACAGGGCCAAGAATACCGACGTCAGCAAAAGCCGTGAAGCGAGCCATTTAGCGAGCATCACGAAAAAGCCCTTGAATTTATTGACGCCCCAATTAAACCATGCGAACGGCCCGCGCTTGAAGGGTCGTGCCTCGTGGAGAAGAAGCGAGCACAAGGCCGGCGCCAGCGTAAGCGCGCAAACGGTGGAGAAACACACCGCCGCTGAAAGCGTCACCGAAAACTGCTGGTAAATGCGACCAGTGATACCAGTCATGAAACCAACAGGAACAAAGATACCTAAGAGAACTAGCGTCGTCGCAATTACAGCGCCCGTAACATCGCTCATCGCCTGAATCGATGCTTCCTTAGCGTTGAGTCCGCGCGTTTCGATCAAAAACTGGACGCGCTCGACGACAACGATACAGTCATCGACCACAACGCCGATTGCAAGAACCAATCCAAATAATGTCAGGATGTTTATAGAATACCCTAAAACCGCCATCAAAATAAAGGTAGCACAAAGCGACACGGGAATAGTGAGACACGGGATCAACGTCGCGCGCCAATCCTGCAAAAAGAGATAGCAGACGAACACCACTAAAAAGAACGTAATAGCAAGCGTGACTACGATTTCCTCGATACAACTGCGCACGTAAATCGTCGCATCGTAAGGCGTCACAAAATCCATGTCCGCAGGGAACGATTCTTTCAACCGGCGCATTTCCGCCTGCACTGCGTCCATCGCTGCAATGGCGTTCGCACCAGGTTTTTGCTGCATGCCGATAGCGACGGCGTTGCCGTTATTGAGCATGCCGGAGAACATGTAGTTCTGCTCGCCAATTTCCGTGCGGGCAACGTCTTTCAAACGGACAATGCCGCCATTCTCATCACGCCTAATAACGATTTCGTCGAATTCCTCCGGTGTCATCAAGCGCCCCTTCGCTATGAGCGTATAGGTAAATGCACCATGTTTTTCTGTAGGAGAGGCTCCGACCGCGCCGAGCGAGGCTTGAATATTCTGTTTTGAAATTGCAGCGATTACTTCTTCAGAATTGATCTTCTGAGCGGCCATACGGTCAGGATTCAGCCACACGCGAACCGAGAGTTTCGGACCGTAAACCGTAGCTTCACCCACGCCAGGAACGCGCAGAAGCGCAGGCTGGATGTTCTGATAAATGTAGTCCGAAATTTCAAGACGCGAATGCGTCCCGTTAGGCGAGATGATGGCCATGAATCCAAGAAAGTCAGTCGCCTGCGCACGGACGCGTCCGCCGAGTTCCTTGACTTCCGCCGGAAGTTTGGCTTCCGCTTGCGAAAGGCGGTTTTGAACTTTAACAAGGTCCATGTCACGATTAGACTCAACATCGAACGACACATTAAGCTGATATGTCCCGTCATCGGTCGAATCACTCGTCATGTAAAGCATATCGTCTACGCCATTTACCTCGTCTTCAATAGGAGTAGCGATGGTGTTCATCACTTCCTTGGCATTAGCACCGGGATAAGTGTAAGTCACCTGAATTTGCGGCGGCGTAAGTTGCGGATACTGCGAAATCGGCAATGTCTTAATCGCCATAGAGCCCGCGATCGTAAGCACGATCGCGATAACCATCGCAAAACGCGGACGCTCAATGAACGTTCTTGAAAACGTTTTAATCTGATTGATAGATTCTCGGATTGAAAGTTTCATCGCTTGAGTCCTTTAGTCTTTCAGGCGATCATTACTTCGCGGCGGAGGCCTTCGCGCCGTCAGGATTTTCGTCATTTGCCGTGGGCGTTGCGAGCTTAACCCTCATGCCATTAGCTAGTTTGCCGACACCAGATGAAATCACCTTCTCGCCAACCTTGAGCCCTTCGATCACCGGAACAAAACCGTTGTAGGTCGGCAGCGTCTTAACACCGCGCGCTTCCACAATCATATCGTCTTTGAGCACAAAAACCCCGGTGTTGCCACCAGGCATATCGACGATCGCTGTCTGGGGGACTGTCGGATAACGTGGCGAAACCTTATCGTCAATAAGCAGCGTCACGTAACTATTAGGAACGAGCAGACGCTCGGGGTTAGGGAACGAAAGTCGCATCTGGATCGTCGCCGTCTCCAAGCTCATTGCGTTGTCATCAAATTCCCACTTGCCTTCTTTTGCATAGACAGAACCGTCGGCGAGCACTAATCGCAGACGGGATTCATCAGTCCTACCCTCTTCCTGTGCGCGGCGCCATGCGACATAAGCGCGGTCGGTAAGCGGGAAGCTCACGCGCATCGGATCAATCTGCACGATCCGTGCGAGTTCTCCCTTAGAAGGCGCGACATAATCGCCGACATACATATTGGACTTTCCTATCTGACCGGAGATAGGTGCGTAGACTTTCGTCTTTTTGAGATCGTATTCAGCAACGACTAAATTAGCCTTCGCCTGAAGAACGCCGGCTTTGGCGGATTCGGCGGCAGCCTCAGCGTTATCACGCTCAAGCTGCGTGATGCCGCGCGCGTCAGCCTCAATCATACGCTTAAAATAGCGCTCTGCCCGTCTGAGCTCCGCTTCAGCGGCGGCGAGGTCTGCCTTACGCTGGTTGGCAACGGCCTGGTAACGCTCATCGTCAAGAACATAAAGGAGTTGCCCTGCCTTAACCGTGTCACCTTCCTTAAATTTCATTTCCTTAATGTAGCCATCAACCTGAGGCAGAAGATCGACTTCCTGCATCGCCTCCGCATGCGCTACGAATTTCCGAGGGAGATTGTATTCTTTTTCCTCAACCTCTACAGCCGCTACCGTAGTTTCGGCCGCCTGGGGAATATTTTGCTGAACGCTATTTCCTTTTGGATATAATTCACAGGCAATCCAACCAACAGTGGCAGAAGCCGCCATTAAAACAATTGACGCAACTACAGAGCCTACGGCAGATTTTTTTACATTTTGGCTATTCATTTTTTCACTCCTTAGAATTAAATCTTTTCTTTTTTTATACCTTGCCAAATCACATCGAAGGCATTAGTTAAAGTTTCTTTTAAATCGCACTCCAAAAACCCTTCTATATGTCGAAGAATAAGTCCTTCCCATATCGCCATTGACGCAGAGGCCACCTCGCAGGCATTAACTGTTTCTGACACAAGACCGTTTTTTTTGTCGTTTTCAACGGCATTGATAAAGGTGTGGTAGGGACCATCGGAGCGCTCTTTTTTGAGCTTCGCGACAATTTCCGCCAAGGTCTTATCAGTCCATTCTATCTTGCGGTTGACGAGCATAAAAAAATCTCGGCGACGCTTATTCGAAACGATCAGAACTGCATCTTCAATCATTTTCTGTGCGATAACATTGAAAGACGGTTCGCGTCCTTCAAGATAGATAGAAAGCTTCGTCTTAAAATAATCTAAAGCTTCATTCAATATCGCAGCCAACAAGTCGGCTTTCGATTTGAAATGCCAATAAACAGCACCTTTAGTGAAACCGAGGCGAGAGGCAATATCATTAAAGGTAGTATGCGCGTATCCCTTTTTAACGAAGAGATCCAGCGCACTGCGTAAAATACGCTTGCGCGTATTGTTAGCTTCTTCTTTAGTCTTTCTTGCCATACAAGGTCCATATTATACATACTTTCGGGTATGTATGTCAATAGACATCCTCACTTGCTGTAACCACCACATTATAATGGTTTTCGCGTGCTCGCTATCCCCTCTTTTTGAGAATACCCTTAAAACTCATTTTAAGGCGTCACAACAACTGTTTCAATACCGAGAGCACGACCGAGTTTTTTCAATTCTTCAGCATGATGCCCGATACCGAGCGCGAAATGATGAGTAGGACCTTCCATACTCCATTTGCGCAGGAACGTACGGATATCCGGCTTAAAAAGAACGTGCGTATTAGTGTTTCCCGTAGGCGGGATTGGTCCTGCGAGAGACTCGCCCTCCGCCACGATAAACTTAAAAGACCCGTCCGCCTTGACGCCTATAGACATCATCGTTACGGGACCTTCTTTTATATTAAACTCTACGCCTGCGCCACTACCGGGTTTCCCGTGATACTTTTTAAGCGAGCGAAGTACAGGTTTTTTCGCCGCGATATTAAGATGATGAGGCCCATCGTGCCCGACGAGCACCGTGCCGCGGTCAAAATCCATTGGATGAAACTCCGCAAAACTGCCGCCGATTTCAAGCCGGTCGAAAATCATCATCGCGACGCAATTTTTCAAATCAAATTCGCCGCACATCGGAAATCCTGCAGCCGTAAGAAGCGAATTTCCAACGATGAAGTTGGTAACGAGCTCGCGCGTCTCAGATCCTTCCTGACCTTCATAATAGTAAGCGAAACCATCCAAACGGCGCTTACGGATAAAACCTTCTAACGCGACTGCCGCCTTGGCGGCAACATCGAGATCACGACTTGTAAGTTTTTCTGTCCATGGGTCACTCACAGGGTCCGGGGTATCGAAGAAATCAAGAATACGAGTTTTCATCTCCTTGACGGCGACAGGATCAGCATTCTTGTAAAGAGGAAGAATCTCATCTGGCTCACAAAGCGTCACGTGACAGCCGAAAGCGCTCGCAATGGCAGTCGGGTCGACCTGCATATCGTACATAGCCTCCAAAACATGCCCCATAAGTCCGATGCGAGATCTGCGAAGATCATGAAGGACATGTGCGACGGCGCACCATTGGCGAACCTCCTCTTCTGCTTTTTCATCTCCTTCAAGCTTTCCGATAATGACATCCGCCACGGGTTTTCCATATCGGCAAGCGACACCCGTGAACTCTGGCACGGAGCAAAGGTCATCGTTATAGAGCTGCTTATAGATATTGGCGCGCTCATAATCAAGTTTAGAATCAGGCTGGAGCGCGACAAGGACTATCGGAACATTGAGCTCACGCAGATACGGCGTAAAAGTAGAGCTCGTTGCATACGTCACCATATCGACGAAGAGCAAATCCAGATCTGCAGCCTTCATCGGTGCCACGACGTTATGGGCTTCAACGGGATTGGACACAAGCCCAAAATCCTTGACACTCACCGCGTGTCCCTCTAAGCGCTTCGTGAAGACGGCGGTTTTCTTTATCATGTCTTCTTTAAGACCAGGACATTGCCGCCAATAAGTATCAAGTCCAACGGAGACGACTCCGACATTTGCTGTGAGTGGTTTGCGCCGAGCGATGGACGGCAAGTCAGCCGACCAAGCTGTCGAGGTAAAAACTAATGCGGCAGTCGCCAAGACGAGACTGCACGCACGAACGATTAAAGATTTGTTTGATGTATGCATAGTTGGAATTATACCATAAACTACACCTAAGGCGTGATCATTTTAGCAAATTATTTTTTTAGATTACTCATCAAGCTTGCCCTTATAAGCTACACGGCGAATCTTACCGACCGACGTACGCGCCAAAGGCTCACGATACACAACCACCTTACGAATGCGCTTATAGTCTGCGAGTTCTGCGCTACGCTCTTGAACGCGCTTAGCAACAAACTTCTCCATCTCTTCCCATGAGGGTTTCGCGCCACCATTTTGGGCTTCAAACCACTCCTCATTAGGATATACTATCGCGCCTACACGCTCACCCGGAACACCACCTTGTGTATATCCGATAACTATAATATCTTGAACCGAAGGATCTTTAGCAACTGTATTTTCTACTTCTTCTGGATAAATATTCTTACCCTCACGGTTTACAATCAAGGCCTTCTTTCTGCCGCGAATAGTGATAAGTCCATCTTCATCTTGAGAAGCTAAGTCGCCCGTTTTAAACCACTCACCTTCGAACGATTCTGCCGTTGCTTCGTCATTATGATAGTAACCCTTCATAACGATTGGGCCCTTAACTTGAAGTTCACCGACGCCCTGCTCATTCTGATCAGCAAGACGAACCTCACAGCCATCAATCGCGTAGCCGATAGTGCCAATTTTACGACAATCAAAACTTGTTATCGAAACAACAGGCGCACATTCAGTAAGTCCATAACCTTCGTAGAAGGCGACATGAAGACGGCGAAATCCTTCAAGAACGTGCTTCGGGCATGGCGCTCCACCCGTTACCATAATTCTCAGGCAACCTCCGAGTTTCAGCTTAACCATGTGCATAACAGGACCACGCAACCCGATTTTAAGAAGGAACTGAGCAATCTTTGATTTCTTTAACCCCTCCTCAATTTTATCATGAAGTTTCTCTGCCAAGAGAGGCACCGCCATAAGGATCGTCGGCTTAAGTTCCTTTACATCGCGCCCTACTGTACGAAGTGATTCAATAAACTTCATCTCTATCGACAACATCAAAGCTAACATAAAGTTAGCCGTAAATGAAAACGCGTGAAAAAGCGGCAATACAACCAACAAAGAATCTTTGTGTGTAAACTTAACATTAAAGGTTTTAAGCGCGCCCTCAATATCGCAGACGAAATTATGGTGAGTAAGCATCGCACCCTTAGGCTTACCAGTTGTGCCAGAAGTATAAATAATCGAGGCCACATCCTCTGGCTTTGCACGATTGGCATCATACCACGCTCCACCACCACAAACACGAAGCTTTTCATAGCCAATTACATCAACATTACCTATTTTTTGACCTTCCGAAATAACACCATCAACTACCACAATCGCCTTTAGTGAGGGTAAATTACCAGCTATCTGCATCATCATCTTAATGTGAGCAGTATCGGTGGTGACGATTGTCGCCTCAGCATCTTTAAGAATATATTCAACTTCTTCATTATGAAGCTTCGGATCTAATGGCGCTACTGAAACTCCTGCTCCAGCCTGCGCAAGATACGACTCCATCCAAATCGGAGAATTACCAAGAATAATAGCAGTATTTTCTTCCCGCGGCTTAAGACCGAGATGAGTACCATAACCTTCGGCGATTTCGCGCACGCCTTTAAGGAAGTCACTCCAATTACGGCTTTTCCATTGCTTGTTCTCGTACCACTTAAGTGCGTTTAATGAAGGGTAACGTTCTACGCTACGTTCTAAAAAACCTCTAATTGTCATTCTTTTTCTCCTTATGGTTTGAGATATTATACCACAGAGGAGAGCAGATTTGCGATTTTTTTTCGACAAAATTTCAAAAAGTGTCACGCCGTCAATTTTTTAAGTTTTCAGTCAAATAAGATTAAATGCGTCGATATCTATATTGACCACAAGGCCTTTGGGCGGAGGACGTTTCGAAATAATCCATTTCCAGGAATTGATCAAAGAGGAAGTCTTATCAGCTCTGATGACAACTTGAAATCTATACCATCCATCTGATTTTTCTATTAATCCCGGCACTGCTTCACTCACCAGCATCTTGGATACGGAGGAAATGCTTTTCGCGTAAGCACTTAAACTCTTTGCATACATCTCAGCCCACGACGACGCCATGCAAGCGTCTTTAGATTTAATACTCACCAACGCCAAATGACAATACGGAGGGAAATAACCTTCTCGCCGGATTCGCAACTCCTCCTCGGCGAATTTTTGGTAATCACCTCTCGCCGCATGAAATATCGGGGATTGAGACGTATCATATGTCTGAATGAAAACCTCCCCTGGCAACTCTGCTCGCCCGGCTCTGCCTGCCACCTGCGAAACAAGCTGGAATGTCCGCTCCGCCGCCCTGAATTCAGGCATATTCAACGAACTATCGGCATTCAACACTCCGACTAGTGTCACGTTCGGGAAATCAAGCCCCTTTGCAATCATTTGAGTCCCGATAAGAATATCCGCCTCAAACCGTCTGAACGCCCCCAGAATGTCATCGTGCGAATTTTTGCGGCTTGTGGCATCTCGGTCCATTCTCAATACCCGCGCATGCTTAAAGCATGATTTAAGTGCCGCTTCGGCGCGCTGCGTTCCAATGCCTTTAAATGAAAACGAAGAAAGCCCACACTCTGGACATTTCCCCGGCAGCACCTCCCACCGCCCGCATATATGGCACCTCAAACAACTGTCGACACGATGGTAAGTGTACGGTACCCCGCACTCTGGACATTCAATCGAGTATCCGCAAGAATTGCATGTCATACTACGAGAGTATCCGCGGCGATTCAAGAACAAAATCGTCTGCTCGTGGCGTTCAAGGCGGTATTTTATAGCTTCCAACAACTCTTGCGAAAAAATCGTCCCACCAGATCGCTCCCCGGAGCCGTTCATATTGACCAAAAGAACTTTCGGGAGAGTCCCTGAGCCAGCGCGCTTTTTCATCTCGACGAGATCATACTTGGAGATTTTGGTATTCATCCAGCTCTCTAACGAAGGCGTGGCACTACCGAGAACGACTTTAGCATTTTCAATCGCACCTCTCAAAACGGCGACATCACGCGCATGGTAACGCGGAAGCTCTTCTTGTTTATAACTCGTTTCGTGCTCTTCATCAACGACAATAAGTCCAAGATTCTTAACCGGCGCAAACACCGCGCTCCTCGGACCGACCACCACACATGCCGCACCCGAGCGAATGCGATGCCATTCATCGTAGCGCTCGCCATCCGAAAGTGCCGAATGCAAAACTGCCACTCGATTTCCAAATCGAGAAGCAAACCGTTGCACAGTCTGTGGGGTAAGTGCAATTTCAGGCACCATCACAATAACACCCTTGCCTTCGGAAAGCACCTTCGCTATAGCCTGAAGATAAACCTCGGTTTTGCCCGATCCTGTCACCCCAAAAAGCACAAGCGGTTTTAATGAGGCATTGATTGCATCGAGTGCCAAACGCTGCTCTTCATTCAAAGGCAATGGTTTGGTCGGTAAAATCCTTTTTCCCCAAAGTGGGTCACGTCGCTTTTGCAACGGCGCGATTTTTAGAAATCCCTTTTCTCCGAGGGCTTTAATGGTAGATACACTCGTACCAAGTTCTACGATCAACCGAGAAAGCCATCCACCCTTCAATCGCACAATCTGCTCATAGACCCACGCCTGCTTCTTTGGGAGATGCGAATCGGGAGCGCTTAACGGCTCAACATAAAGAAGCTCTCTCGCTTTTGCGTTTTTCTTCAAAACCGCCGCTGGCACCGCTGCCTTTAAAACGGCCTCAATAGGAGAAGCTGTATAAAGCGCAATTTTTTTTACTAGCTCAAGAAGTGCCGGCGAAAAAAACGGAACCTCATCCACGATTGCAGAAATCGGCTTTAATTTAAATTCCTTTTCTTCGGCAGCACCGACACTTTCATCGTCCTGTAAAATCTCCAACGCAAATCCTCTCGCCTCGCGATACCCGAAAGGAACAGAAAGAAGCTGGCCGATAGCCAGCTTCTTTTCAATAGCACTTGGAACACTGTAAGTAAATAGTTTGTCAAGTGCAAGGTCTATTGCGACCTTTACTCTCATCAATTACGGTCTAAGATAAGAGAACGTCACACCAGACTGCGGAAACGCAAAACTCTGATCGTTGTAGACATCGCGAACGCGGCGATTCTTTTTCTTAATGACAGTAGCCTGACCGCTCTTACGGATAATAACAGCAGCCTGATCTCCGAAAGGCTCCGGATATTCCTTGCCGAGATCAACACGCGTAGTCTGCGACTTCGACTCGACAGAACCGTTTACCGGCAAGCTGCTCGTATCCATGTTACGGGAAATCAAGACGGGCAAAACATCATCCATCGCATCGGTAAGACCGCTTGCAACGCACCACCCCACGCAGTTTTTGGAAAAAGTTCCAGCGTAGCTCGGTACGCCCTGCCCCCAAAGATCTTCGGGCTTAGCCATGTCAACGATCGGAGTCCATTCGGTCGTTCCGTAGTTCTCCATATCGAAGAGCTTCTTGAAGTAGTCGGTAGCCGTACCATAAACCTGGCCTGCAATATCTTCAGGATCGCCCTCAATCGTATTCTGAGCATCCTTCGGCCAAACCGAAGGCTTGTCACCACGATCGTTATTAGCCGCGAAAATGCCCTTGAAGATATTGATGCCCTTATTGGAATAGGCTGTGGTTTTAGCACTAAGCATCGCACCTGAAATAGCCGGGAACAATGATCCCATCAAAATACCGAGAATGCCGATAACAACGAGCAACTCAACAAGAGTAAAGCCTTTGGATGATTTTTTCATATTAAGATTCCTTGATTTATTTTTATATTGGATATTATCGCAAAATCGTGATTAGATTTCAACCCCTTTTTTATGCTATTCATCTACAATAATAAAGGCTGGGAAACCGTAAAGAGAGTGGAAATATTCCGGCAATGTTTTTAGATCGGCGACATTCTCGATTTGAAGCTTCACGAAAGTATACCGCTTTAATTTTTCGCGAATGAGCTTGGAGGACGATATCCGCCTATCCATTTCTCCGCAACTTTTGCACCAACTTGCCCAGCAATCGATCAAAACTGGACGTTCTAAGCCGGAAAGCGAAAAATTATCTGGCGTCATCTTTATGGCCGAAAGAAGTCCATGATCTCTCACACCGCGAGATTGAGGCGCATCTTTCCCAAACACTAATGAGCCATAATAAAATGCAAATGCCATAATAACCATCGCAAAAGCACGGTTAACCCACTTCATCCAAGGACCGGACTTTGGCCACACTCGAAATCCCGCCGGCGCCACGATCCACACACTCGCCATCCCGCCTCCCATAGCAAATGGCAACAATACCCCATAATAATCGCCTCTCGACACCATATCTGCAGTTATCATCAATGTCGCTATTATCACCGGCGCTACGCATGCCCCAGACAAAAGCGCAGACACTGCTCCCATCAAAAAAGGACCAGATGATCCAAATCGTCCCCGCCAAGATGAAAAATCTATTCGCCACACGCCCAATAACGACAAGGCCAAAAAGAAGAAAAGAATCGAAATTGCAGCATTGAACCACCAAGCAGACTGGATCGTCCCGAAAACGACTCCTCCAAATGCCGCTAAAACTCCGAGTACCCCGTATGCAAGCGTAATTCCTAGGGCATACAATGCTCCACGCCTGAAACTGTTGCCGATAATTATCATATTCACAGGCAGCATCGGCAATACGCACGGAGTAAGATTCAAGAGAAATCCCCCTATCATCGCAGCCGAGAGCGCACCCCAAAAGCTGACACTCGCTACATCGAAACCTCCAAAGGCAGTCCCCGTTGATAGAAATTCCAGAAATTCCTCGACACTCATCAATCCTTGCGCTATCTTCATAAAATCCCCTTTATGTATTCAGTCGCCTCGACAAAAAAACTCTCGGGAGTCGAAGCGCCACTTGTAATGCCAAAAATCTCGATATCAGCGAAATTCAGCGCTTTCACTTCCTCAATATTCCCCGCCCTATACGTCAGAGCTCCTTCTTCTTCAGCAATCTCCGCTAAACGCCTGGTATTAGACGAATTGACGCTCCCTAACACCAATACCGCGATTTTTGATTTACCGTCATACGCTTTACGACAAAACTTTCTCACGGCATCCTGTCGCTCTCTCGTCGCACCACATACCTCGGCCATCGTTTCAACCTTATAATACTTCTTAAGGCCTTCAACGATTTTCTTAACCTCATCGGAATTCATCGTGGTTTGGCTTACTACTCCTATGCGGGCACCTTTTTCAATGCCGTCCAAAAGCCGCGGTGAGGTTACAACACCGCAAACAGACTCCTCCACCTCCCCGACGATCCCCTTGACCTCCGCATGAGAACTTTTCCCGATAACTACTACCGGAAGTCCCATCGAGGCATACCTCAAAGCTTCGCGATGAACCTTCGAAACAAACGGACAAGTAGCGTCAACCACCTTTAAGTTTTTTTCCTTAGCAATTTTCCTCACTGCCGGCGAGACGCCGTGAGCCGAAAAAAGCACCATTTCACCATCTGGAACTTCACGGATATCTTCGACAAACTTAAATCCGCGCGCTTTTAATGACGACACCACAAGCTCGTTGTGAA
>JAEIGA010005230.1_pt1 | contig 19899 bp, 31 predicted proteins | sample 9270691 | NCBI WGS metagenome assembly JAEIGA01 (sample SAMN17057246, study PRJNA624740) | gut metagenome | biome: biome; isolation source: fecal sample | host: Bos grunniens | place: China: Xizang | collected 2019 | reverse complement strand
GAAGTCCATCACATTTAACTCTGTATGTCATTTACAGTTCCCCTTCCTGATATGTAAATGCAATTGTGCCTTTGCCGGAAATCGTTAAGCTGTTTTCGCCCCATGCAAAGCAAATATCCAAAACTTTATGCGTTCCGGCGTTCAACGTCACTTCACCGCCTGCAAATTTAACCTTTGCCGTATCGGTGCAAGTAATTGTCGGGACTACTCTTTTACGCCCATTCACAAGAATTACGGTCTGTTCTGTCTCTGTAAGCATAAACTCTGCAACCGTAACATTCTGCTTAAGCTTATAAGGTGCGACCTTTGCATTTACTGTGAATTGCTTTAAGTTTTTATCCTGCAAATACTTATCCACGCTTAATCTGCCTACCCAATAATAGTCCGGGTCTCTGTCGAGTGTTATAAGGCATTTTAAGCCGTTCAAAGTATTTGATATTTCTGTTGCCTTCTCATCGAAGGGCTTTTTATCGTTCGGTGCTACCGAAAAGGTGAACTCAAAATCCCTGTCGTTATATTTAACCTCTCCATGTGCTTCTGTGAAGTCGAGAGAACCGTCTCCGCCCTGTTTTTCAACATATACCGTTTTTGGTACAGCCGATGTAGGCGTGAAAGGTGCAAGGATAAGGTTCAGATCTTCATAAGAATGTATATCTCCGAACTTAACTCCTTTTATTGTCATCTGCCCCTATCCTTCCTTTCTCTCAATCTTCCAAGCTCTCTATCCATCGGAGAAGCCAATGCTACCGCCATTCTGTCCGGATTGAATGATATAGGTCTATCCATAGCATCCATAATTTCCGGGAAGTATTTTGCAAGCATAGATACCAACTGTCGCAAGTAATAAACGATTGCATCATTGCCCGTCTGAGCCGCATTACTTATCATCGTCATAAGCGTATTAGTGCCTGAGACTACTTCGCTTCCTTTTTCTCCGCCGCCTAAATACTGCCCTGTCTGTGCGTTATATCCGAAGATTGTCGGTTCTGTCAAAAGCATCGGATTATTCATCGCTTTTGCGTACCAATCAACGCTGAATTTCGGGATTGACGGTGGATTCAAACTGAATTTGCCCGAAATACTGAAATGCGGAAGTTTGATCTTCGGCAAGCTCCATTTAAAGTCGAAGAAGCCTTTGATCTTGTCGATTGCTTCTTTGACCTTCTTGCGGGCATTATCCATAGTGTCTGTGATTTTCGTCTTTATAGAATCGAATTTGTCTTTGACTTTGTTGTAAGCGTTCGATACAGAATCAGTGACTTTCGTCTTTATAGAATCAAAAGCGTTGCGTACTTTCTCCTTCGCCCCGTCAACGGCATTGGAAATATTTTCTTTTATTTTGCCCCATTTTTCTTTGAGGTTTGATGCAATTTCTGAACATTTTTCCTTAATCTTATCCCAATTTTTATAAAGAAGAACACCGATTGCAATTAACGCCCCGATTGCCACAATTGCAAGTGTTATCGGCGAAGTTAAGAACGCAACAGCCGCACCTAACGCCGTTGTTGCCGCTGTTGCAACCGTTGTAGCAACCGTATGTGCCGTTTCAGCAACAGTCAATGCTCCTACGCCGATTGCTGTCGCCGCAAGCTGTGCGAGATATACGATCCCGCCCGCATTTTGAATTGCCTGAGCCGCCGTGTATGCTGCTATCGCTGCCGTCAAAGTGCCTACCGCAATACCTACAAGCTGAATTGCCGTTTCATTCTCTTTCACCCATGTTTTCAGCTTTTCAAAATTATCGGATAGACCCTTGACTTTTTCTTTTGCATTGTCGAACCATACTGTCAACTCATCGTATTTTTCACTAAGCTTATCAACCGCATCGCTTAACAAAGACATTGCCGGAATTACAATGTTCTGAAGAAAAGGTTCACCGATTTTTGCCTGAAACTGTCTCCATTTCTCCGTAAGGTTCGCCTGAACATTGGCATACTGCTCAGATTCTTTCGCCGCCTGTCCGACAACACCCGATGTTTTCATCATGTTTTCAGCGTATTCAAGACGTGTAGCTTGCTTCGTTGCTTCGTCAAGTGCCGCCCATTCTTTCTTTTCTTCGATCAAGCCTGTCTTAATCGCATATGCCGCCATTTGCGTATCGTTTGCGAATAAGCCGATAGCTTCACCGCCTTCATATGAGCCGTTTACAAAGCTGTTAAGGTGTGACATACTCTCATCAAGAGACATATCCCAAAAGGCGGAAGCATCAGCCGCCATTGTAAGCCCCTTTGAGGCAAAGTTCGTTGCTTCGTCTATGTCATAACCTAAACCGCTAAATTTCGCCGTCATACTTGTCATATACGGCGTTAAGCGGGAATCAACCATCCCCGTTGCATCTGCGATCTTTCCAACTTTGTCTGCCGCTTTATCTGAATAATCCCCCATGATCTGAGAGAAGGCGGAAGTCTCAGCGGCAACACTTGCGGCGGCGTTTACTACGGACTGCCCGAAATCGATAATTGCATCAATAGAGAGATACGTTGCTACTGCCGAACCAACTTTCTTGAAGGAATCAACCATGCTATTCCCGCCGCTCGAAGCCCTGTCTACGGTCTCATCAATAGCCGAATTTGCACCCTGATTTTCGATTGCAATAGTTCCTAAAAGCTTAAAAAGGTTTAAGCTCATATATCATTCACCCCCTTTCTCTTTATTAGGTGTGAAATTTTTAAGTATATTAAGTGAATCTTGAACCGTTGTTTCAATGTCGCTTGCGGTGATTTCTTCCATGTTCTTTTGTGTGTCAATGGCTTCTCTGTACTCATCAAAGGTCATATCATGCACCCTCATGAGCCAAAATTCCCATTGAATCCGGAAAGCTCTGTCTTCGTTCTCCATTTCCGTTTCGTGGTTTATCGTTTTCACAAATTCTTCGATGAAGTAAACGAATCTGCCCGCTTGCAACATTCCGTCCATAAGAGAAAGCGGACTTGCATATCTTTTGAATAGCAAGTCCATGAACTTAAAGTCGCCTATTTGAGCAATTTTGAAACAACCCTGAAAAAATCCTTAAATTCCTCTTTCTTCACAAAGTCGATTATCATTTCAAAGAAAACAGGCATCGGAAGTTTGCTGATTTCCTCAGCACTCAGATTTGAAGTTGATTCTAACATTCTGTAAATGTCTGCACGGCACTTTTCAAGATTGCTGAATACAACGTTCACTACTTCGAGAATTACGCTTCCTGCGGCAATCATTGCCCCTGAATCGCTCTGCTGTTCATCGGATGTTAAGCTTTTAATCGCTGAAAGAACACTTTCGGAACTCAGGCAAGCGGCAAATTTATTTATGCCGATCTTGCTGATGAGCGTTGCCATCGGGAAAACATCTTCCGCCGATAATGTTCTAAAGGTGTAAGGCTTTGTTTCCTCAACTACCTCAATTTCGTTTTTGATTGCTTCTTCCATTGCTCATAGCTCCTTTATTTATTTTCTTTCTTTACTTCTGCCGGGGCTTCTTTTACAACCTCAACAAAATCACCTGAACGCTTGATTTCTCTTAATCTCTTATCTGAGACATTAAGAATGTCGCCTTCTTTATGCTTAACGCCCGTGTATCTGTCCATAAAGGGCTTTTTAACTTTAACGTTGATCTGTTTCATCGGTTACACCCCCTTATACTGTCGCATCTTTCGGGTAGTAAATGCGGATAGGTACTCTGTTAAGATCGCCGTCAATGCTGCCGTAAGCTGTGAATGTCGCCTTAACAACAGCGTTTTCTTTGTTTTTCGGGTCAACCTGAAAACCTGATTTGCATAAAGCTCTGTCGAGAATTACAACAATCATCTTCTTTTTCGTTGCTGTATATCCAACAAAACCGAGATTTTTAATGTAATCTTCCGCTGTGAGTGCATCTTTACTCTGAATACAGTCAAAGCCCTCAACATATCCTTCATCCTCAGCCGAAAGAATTTCGCCGAGTGTTGTCATTTTTAAGATTTCCGGTGTAAGCTCAGCAAAGTTTACTTCTGCTTCGCCTGTACCGCCCTGCATGAGTGCAAGTCCTTCAGCAAGAACTGTTGCACCGTCAATTTCAAGGTCAAATACTTCCGGAGTGATCTTAATTGAAGAACCGCCGGATGTAGCTCCGAGAACTGTACCCGTCCATCCGCCTTCTTTATATTCAAGGTCTTTGAACCATGTACCCGCACCAAGCAGAATATTGTCCGGTGTGCCTGATGTAATACCATGTGTCGGTAATGCCATATCTATAACGCTCCTTTCCATTCTTTAATGGTTAAATTGATCTGAAGCCGTTTCAAGTCAGCTTCGTTTGTAGGCACATAAAAAGCACTTTCATAGAATACGGCGATTGCTCCACTCTCAATGGAATCCCTCAGCCCGCTAATCGGATGAAAGTGCTGTTTTATAATTGCCTTTATACTTTCAAGGTCTGCATAACTGCCCCTGTGAAAGAAATTTAATATGAATGTTGATGTTTCCGCCCCGTCCTCTGTTGTTATCGGTTCTTCCGTGTATTCCCCGACAGAATACGGATATGTAACATCTGTAGTCCACTCTCCAAATTCATAAGGGATAGAGAGTGTAAGCATCTGTCTTCTGATAAAAGAAAGTCTCTCCATTTATAGCCCCTTAAAAGAGTTTTGTATTTTATTGATGATTGCATCTTTCAGGCTCGTATAAGCCTTCCAAAATGCTCTTGACGGCGTTTTGCCGTAGGTATGATGGAATTTACCCTTAACATCTCTATACGTCCATCCGCCCTTTCGTCCGTCTCCGTTTAAGGCATATTCACCCGTGCCGAGTTCTTCCCATAAGGCGTTCTCGTGATTTGAACCGATGTAAGAAGTATATCCATCGTCCGAAGCTGTTACCTTGTAATTAAAGCTGTTCTTCGTCTGTCCGGTATCTACTCTCGAATTTCGCTTTACCTGTGCTACCATTTCGCCGGAAACCTCATGCAATACAGCCCGTATATTGTTTTCAATAGCAGATTTAACTTGAATTGAATAATTCTCAAAGATAACCTTACTCATTGAAAGCACCCACCCTTTTCAGATAGATTTCAAGCTGTTCATTCAGTTCATCCGGATTGTCGATTAAAAGAACATCATATACAAAGCCCTTCAGGATCATTCGTGTGCCCTGATTTGCAAGTGCATATATTCCTTCGTGGTAGTCGCATAGAAAAACGTGTGTTGTTTCTTCAAGCTTCGTCATGTAGTTGCTGCGGACAGCTCCGCCGCTCTGCATACCTAACCAACCGTTCTGAGAATAAGCATCAGCCCACGTCTTTACCGCTTCCCCTATGTCGTTATATTCGCCTGCCGTTTTAGTCTGAATAGTGCCTGTAATGTTTCCGCCGATATTAGCCATTTAAAACCTCGCTTTTCTGTACGCTCTCAGAGTGCCTAAAAGCGATTTAGGATAGCCCATAAGGGAATTATCCCCGTCCATATTGAAATAGCTTACAGAGTGACGTGAAAGCGTTTCAGACTGTATTCCGACCTTATCACGGCTTTTAATATCCCAAGATAAGAGATTTAAAGCACAATCAACAACATCGGCGGGATAATAGACTTTTGTGATAAGCACATTTTCCTCGTCCTTCACATCTTCATTAAGCATGAAGTCCGCATCCCCAACAGTATAGACTGTATACAGTCCTTTGTTGAGCTTGCTCTGCGTGATCTGTACCGTGTCATCTTCTTCAAACGGGCATATCGCTTCGCAGTACAATGTACCGCCTACAATATCCGCTTTTCGTCTTATATCCCTGTCCTGAAAGTTGTTATTCGTGTATGATCTTATCGCCTGTTCGATTGCGTTAAGCTTGCGTTCAAGGTAAGCATCCGTCAAGTCTTCGCCCAAATTAAGAAGCTCTCTTGCTTCTGAAACAGAAATAATCATATTTTCACCGCCTTACTTTTCGGCAGTCTTTTTTCTGCCCCTTGTTTTAGGCTTTTCGTCCGCCGTTGTTTCTTTTATGCTGTCAAGATTTCTGCATTTCGCCTTTATGGATAACTCCGAATAGGTTACGGCGGGGATTTTGCCGATTTTGACAGCATCCCCGACTGTAAATCCTTTTTCATCCCATCTGACTTTATACGTTTTCCCGTCAGCATACAAATACGGTAGCTCATTTACGATTACAAATCGGTTCATGTTCTACCTCCTTTCGTTTTAGCCGTTGGACTTGATTACGCCCATTTTAACGTTCTTATGGTTGAATTTGAGTGCCCAGTTTTCAACAGCACCGAGTTCAGCTTTTGTCGGAGATTCTTTCGCAATGTTATCAACTGCGAGTGAAAGACCGTTCGGGTGAAGGACTTTACCCTGCTTTGTATAGAACATGTCAACGCCTGCTGTTGTTTCCGGATCGTAGTCTGTTGTGTACTGATTTTCGTAGTTTGTCTTATCAGCTGAGAGGAAAGCACCTTCGCCGAAAAGGTATGTTTTATATACCGGGAAGCCGGGAACGCTTGCATCAACTGTGTAATAGTCAGTTACAAGAACGTGTTTGCCGTTGATTCTCGGAAGGTTGATAGCCTGTTCGAGTACACCCGGTTTTACATACTTGTCAAACTCTACAAGACCGAGTTTCTGATAAGCAGCGTAAATCTTTGAGTGCATGATAAGAAGACCGATACCGCCCGCCATGTCGCCGAGTGCCTGCTGTTCAGCATCAATAAGTGTTGTCATATTGATTGTGTTTGCTTCTGCGATTGTGCCTGATGTTGCAGCAAGGTCTACTACGTGATCTGAAAGACCTGCAACGCCGAGAACTGCATCTGCGATGTTCATAAGTTCATCTTCCCATACCTGTGTATAGTAATTCTGAATCTTAGATTTGATCTGAGACATTGGGTCTGCACCTGTAAGCTCTTTTGTGAAGTCTTTTGCTTTGAAAGCCTTCATTCTCTGAATGAGCATTGCTGTCTGTTTGTTTCCTGCGATTGTCTGCGGGATGTTGTCTGTTTCACCGTCATTGTTGAGTGCCGCCATGTTTTCATCATGGATGTTGAGCGGAGTATAGATCGGGAGTGTAGCAACGTTACCATGTGCCCCGATTGCAGACATGATAGATGGATCCTGTCTTACGATACCGGAAGCAAGGATCGGATTTCTCCAATAATCCGCTTCGTGCATCATATCTGTGAAAACTTCTTCGTCAAAATAGAAACCGCCAAATAAGCCTGTTCTTGCCATTATTTAAAACCTTCTTTCATTATTTTTTCGCAAGCTGTCTGTAAAGCCCTTCATTGTCCTGTTTAAGCTTTACACGCTCTTCATAAGACATATTTTTGAATGTCTCTGCTGTGACTGCCGTTTCTCTTGTATCACTTTTCGGCAGTCTGTTATCGCCCACAACTGTATATCTGTCAGCATTGGATGCTTCAAACTGTGAGGGCATCTGTGTTTTTAAGGCTGTAATGAAGTCATTCCAACCTTTGATATTGTCGTTCTCATCGAGTTCAAAAGACTTTCCGTCTTCTTTGATCTTTTCAACAGCTTTGTAAGTCATATAATCCAAATCGAGCGGCTTTTCCGTAAGAAGTGCTACTTTCAATGCGGATTTAATCTTTGTTTCCTGTAATTCCTGCTGTAAGGCTGATACAGTCTGCTCATAGCCTGAAATCTTCGCCTGAAGCTCTTCATTGCCCTTTGTGCCTGCTTTAAGCGTTGTGATAAGCTCATTCGCCTGCAAAAGTTCAGCTTCTTTACCATGCAAAAGCTCCTGCATTGCATCAAATTTTCCCTTTGATACATAGTCGCCCCCGCCAAGATTGCCGATTTTGATTTGATTATCTTTGTTTGCTTCGTTGCCGTTATGTGCATTGATAAGCTGTGTGAACTGATCAAATGTCAACGCATTTTCTCCGAAAAACTCTCTTAAAAACTCCATTATCTGTTCCTTTCGTTTGCATAGTTTTTAAACGTGGTATCATCCACTGCAAAGAGACTGTTTAAATGTCTGTCTCAAAGACAAATTACACAGCTTTTAAGCGTCTTCAGGTATTGGACGGCAAGTTATAAGCAAATTAAAAAAGCCCTTAAATAAAGGCTTTTTAATCTCTTATCGTTATTAAAAATGCTGTTAAGCAAATTAGCATAAAGGGAAGTCCTATCCACATTGGAGACAGCACCCACACCCAATGCCAATCTATCACGCCCCACACTTTGAGAAGGATAAACGCAAGTGTAAGGGGAAGTGCGAGTTTAGGTTTTTTCATTATCAATCTTCCTGATATTCACAGTTTTCTCCCAAAAGATATTCTTCGGGGATTTCTTCAAACTTTTCACAGTAAAAGTATTCAATACTTTCATCATTATTAGGCTGTTTTACACCTTTAAACAAATCGCAACTTGCACACGGGGACTTTTCAGGTAATCTAATCATTCAATATTTCCTCCAAGATTTGCATAAACTTTTTAGATAGTGGTCTTTGATATGAATAAAAGCTTTCAGAAAAAGCTTCTGCAATAAACTCTCTATCGTTTGTCAATGCGTAATTGCTCAATCCGAATTTTATATCATCTTCCGTCAAAGTAGAATACCATTCTTTAAATTTAGGATGTTCGCTGATACCTTTTGCATAGTCAAGTGCGTGTCCGTATTCGTGATAAAGAGTTCCTAAACCGCCGGTTGTTGCCCCGTCAAGTGATCTTTGTCTATATCCTTGCCGCACTCTTTCCGCAAAATATTCAAGCCGTTCAAGAACAGATTTTTCGCCTTCTTTATATGTCATATCAAAATTTATGGCGTGAGTGTTTATTGTGATTATCTTTCTTGTAAGATCGTGATATGTTCCGCTAAGCGTTACGCTGACATTTTCGGGTCTATTAGTCATCTGTTTCCGGACATAAGCTTCCGCACTCTTTCTGCCAACTTTCGGATGCTCTGCCAAATACTCATCAACATTAAGTTTAAAGGCTCTGTCCCAATCTTCTTGCTCGAAAAACAGCTTATCACCTAAAACATCCACCTGTACGCCGTACTTGTTATACAGTTTTTCGTATGCTTGCTTCATCTCAGACACAACTTCGTTTGCTTTTTCCGTTAAATTGTCGGGGAAGAAGTATTCAGTCTCAGGGGTCTTTACACTTTGGGATGCTTTCAAATACTTCTTCTTAAAATCCTCAAAGTTTTCAGCCTTATCAAGCCCGAAATACTTTGCTCTCTCTTTCAGCGTATCAAGTTCACTCTCAGTCAACGCCCACTTCGCACGCTGTAACAACGCACATCGGCAATTAACAACTTCGGAAGCTTTACCGCCCGGATCGCCCGGATATTCAAGCCCGTTGCTGAACTTTTCGCCAAGCTCTCTGATTTCGCCGTCCACTTTCTGATGGGAAGGACGTGTTCTTCTGTCAAGAGAAGAATCCCACTGCTTGACTATATCCGCCCCCGCATCCTTTGCGGCATAACATGAATCCATAGCACTTTCAATCTGTATTCTGTGTCCTTCGGTCCTTGTAATGCGGATAGCACTATTTATTGCCTTTTTAAAGGGGCTATTCATTCCCATTGCAATCTGCTTTGCCATTTCGTTATAACTTGAACCGTTTGCAATCCCTCTTGATAATTCGTTCCTTATGCTCTTTTTCAGTTCGTCAACGTCTTCGCCTAATCGGTTATACAGCTTCGTTGAAAGCTTGCTGTCAGTCTCTACAGCCCTCACAACAGCATCCTGATCTATCGGAAATGTGAGCGGAATACCCTGCTGCTGTAAAGAGTACATGACCGAAACAAAGCCGTCTTCGTAGCATTTAGTCAGATAATCGGCAATCAGTGCAAATTCTTCAGCCTGCATCATGTCAAGGATAGAATCAAGCTGTGCTTTTAACGCCTGCTGATACTGTTTCTGATAGATGATAGTTTGCAGATTTTCCATGTCTGTACGGGCAGATAAGTCGGATATTTTCTTTGCACAGTCATCGGAAGCCCTTTTATATACCTTTTTCAGCTCTTTTATAACAGCTTCTTCATTGTCGAAGAATGAAAGCTGTATTTCCTTGTCGTGCCGTCTCATCTGCTACACCTCAGTTAATGGGAAGTGTCTCTTCTGTCGGTATACTCTGCAATTCAGCCTTTGCATCCGCTGTGTTCTGTTCTTCTCTCATCAACGCAAGCTGTCCTTTGAGTTCTTCAAAGTCCATATCCATAACATCACAGATAGCTTTTAACGCTTCCTCATCGCCTATAACGCCGCCGATATTAAGAATGGTAGTAATTCTTGTCTGCTGTTCCTGTGCCTCGATAAGCTTAATCTGTGCGTTCTCAGTGCTGTTCGACATGACTTCATATTCAAACTCAATATCAACATCTTTGAGCTGATAATCTGTTTTAAACTCTGCGTTGATCTCATCGAGTACAGGTTTAAGGATTTTACGCAGGAACTTCTTGACGTTGATTACAAGCTTGTTTGCTTTAAGATCAAGAAGAGAATAAGCCGCCTTAATCGCAATATTCGTAGTTGCCGCTGTGTCTTTAAGTCCGGCTGTGTTAAGCCCGAATCCGAATTTGTAAATCGCTTGTTCATCTATATCAAGTTTTGCCCTTCTCGCTTCATACGGTATCTGTACTGTCTGAATATCAACGCCGCCGGAATCCCCAACGCCGATAACTTTCTTTGTTTTTAAATTCTGCTGTAACTCAGTCAGATTATCGCCTTCAAAGCCCCTTACAACGTGCAAAGGTGTGTCAAAGTCGATGAGATTGTTTGACAGTGAGCAAGCATGAATGTCGTAATCGTCAATAAGGTCTTTAATAGACTTCAGATCGCTGAACTGCTTTCTGTTGTTGTCTAATCTCCAAAACGGCATAAATCCGAGTGCATCACCGAATTTTTCTCCCGTTTTCGTGTCCTGAAGAAGAATATGCGGACGGGGATTTATTTCAACGGAATCATCTTCCATGATCTCGCCGTCATCGACCTGCGTATAAAAGTATGTCTGCTGTTCATCCCATACCTGAATACGTTTAATCTTCTTTCTGCCTTTTTCTATCCTGTCGATATACCAATAAATGATATGCTCGCACTCATCGTCAGCATCCTTTGCCCTGACTTCCACAACTCCAAGCCCGTCTGCACACTCAAAAGCAAGCTTATTTTCATTAGTTTTGTACGCATACATATACTCAAAGCCTTTAATCATACAGCCTGTTAAAAGCTCCATAAGCTCTGATGTAAAGTCTTCGTTCTTGTTAAAGTAAATATCAAGCTGTTCTTGTAATTCGGGAATATCGGAACGCATATAGCCTTCTTTGCCTGAAAGAATATACTGTGCCGCCTGATCTACCAATTCACGCATGAAGTTATGCGGAATCTTCGTATTTGTGCGGACTGTATCTTCTACAAGATTGCCGTCTGCATCGTAATAGAACATACGATAATCTTTAATGTCATTATCGCCGTCATAATACCTTTGCCCGGTCTTTGCGAATTGTTTTCGTTCCGATGCTTCGTCATCGTTTATGAACTGTTTGATTTCATCTATACTTAGCATTTTTACCTCTCCATAGCCTTAATACAGCCATTTATTTTTCGGGATATACTCTTCCAAAGCGTAACGCATAGCATCCATAAGATGATTGTTTGCATCTTCCGGCTCGTTAAGCTTTTTCCCGAATTTATCTTCCCGCCATTGATAGTTGCTTATCTCAGTTAAGAAATTAACACAGCGGGGATGAATGATAATTTCCAAGTCCTGAATCCACTGAATACCGTTATTAACAGAATCCTTGCCCTTCTTTGCCGCTCTGATCCTTGTTAGCCCTAAGCCCTTTAATTCGTCTATGCTCTTAGGTTCTGCACAATCCGCCGTTATCTTCTCTTTCTTATATCCCATTGCGTTTACTTCCGTATAAATCGCTTTATTGGATAATGCCTTCTTATACAGCTCATCCCATACATACAGCCGCTTTTCTTCAAGGGATAAATAACCGCAGAAAAAAGCCGTTTCATCATTCGTATAACCAAAGTCAAGCCCGAAGGCGGATTTTGCATCCTTCGGTATGTCTTTCAGTGTAAATTCTTCTTCTCTCCAATTCTCATAAACAAGCCCGTCCACGATGCCCCAACCGCCCAAGCCTGCGACCTTGTATCGTTTCGGATTGTTTGCCTTCATACGCTCAAAAACAGCTAAGTCGGACTTATCAAGCCATTCATTGCACATATAGTTCGTTGTAATAGCTAATATGTCCGGATCGTCCTTTACATCAAAAAACCTCGACTTCATCCAATGTCGCTCATTCCACGGGTTGAAAGTCAAGGTTATCTGTTTGAATAAAGGCTCAGGGCATTCACCACGGATTGATTCATCAAGCATATCGAAGTCGTCTTCTTTCATTACCTCGTATGCTTCTTCAATCCATAGCCAACACAAAACGCCTGTATTAACTGTTATTGATGTTACTTTCAGCGGATCATCGAGTCCGCGAAAATATATCTTCTGCCCGGTTGGAAGATAGACAGCTTCCAAAGGACTTGTTTTAAAATGCCATAAATGCTCCACTTTCAAGCGTTTTACAGCCCATTGTAGCTCTGTATAACATGAATCTTTTAACGTTCTGAACGTCTTACGGACGACAAGAAGATTACTTCCCGGATATTTCATCATGTTATAGATAAACCATAAAGCGGATGTTTTGGACTTTTTAGAAGCACGACTACCCTTGCATACTCTGTATCTGCCTTTGAAGTTCCAAAATTCTTTATAGCCTTTGCCGACTACATCCGGCAATCTGATTCGTTCGTACTGCATCAGTCCTGAAGCTCTTCTTCCCCTTCAAAGAGTACGGGCAATTTAACATCAAGGTTCACATCGTCTTTCGGCTTCTGTCCGGATGTGTCACGAAGGAACGTCAAAGCGTTCAGATCGCCTTTTAAAGCCTTTTGCACCTGCTTAACGATAATTGCATCATTCACAGTCAAATTCTTGTTTGCAAGGCTTTTAAACGATGCTATATCCTCTAATTCCTTAATGTCTTTATCATCAAGCGGCATTGAAAGAAGTATTTCTATAACTTCCCGCATTTCCCTTCGTTTCCTGTAATTTTCGCCCTTCTGTTTCCCGCCTTTTCGTCCGTTTTCTACCCGTTCTTCGTGAGTAAGAAGGCGACTGTATTTGCCTATATCTCCTTTTCTGACCATGCCTTCACCTTCTTTGCTTTCATTTTGCTATATCTTTTTTTCCATAAATAAAAAAGCCGTTAAAATGGATTTAACAGCCCGTTATGCGTTCTCTTGCTATATTAAAATACTTTTCTTCTTTCTCTATTCCGATAAACCGCCTGCTCGTGTTCATGCAAGCAACGCCCGTGCTTCCTGATCCCATGCAGTTATCAAGGACAGTTTCGCCCTCGTTCGTGTATGTCTTTATTAAATACTCCAACAAAGATACAGGCTTTTGCGTTGGGTGTAGATGTTCTTTATCCCTTTCAAACTCCAATAAATGTTTCGGATAATTCTTGTACTCCTGCAAAGAAGGATTTTTCTTCTCTGCGTAAACCTCGCCTTTTTTAGGCTTATGAATAATCGGCTTTGCAAGCTTTGTTAAGCCTTGCGGATTATATGTTGGCATTTTCTTATAGAACACACAAATATCTTCTATGCACCGCATCGGCTGATATTTACAGAATAATGCTCCTGTTGCGTTGTTCTTTTTCCAATACCAATTATATCTATAATGCCTTAACTCGCTTTTTATTAAAGCCGTTGTGAAAGGCTGAGCAGAAAATAAAACTATCGCTGCATTATCCCTTGCGATTCTCCAATAATGCCCCCACAACTCATCAAATGGAATAATAGAATCCCACTTACATTCCGTTGTTCCGTATGGAAGATCGCAAAGTATCATGTCAACGCTGTTTTCGGATACATCTTTCATAATCTCTAAACAATCACCGTTATAAAGCTTCAAGGCACATCACCCGTTTGTTTTTCCGTCTTTTGTTTCGCAATTCGGCTCTTTTCTGTTTATCTGCGATATACTCTTTTTCGGCTCTTATGTATTTATCAATATCACTTAAATTCTTATGATATATCTTTTCAGAAAGTGCATTTCCGCTCCATACTTCAATTCGATGCCCTTTAAGAAAAGCTTTCTTGCATTTCCTCGCAGATGAAGTAATTAAAAGTGCGTTTCTTGTCTTTGTATCGAATAAAGCAAAAGTGTTATACTTTGCCACGAATACACCGCCTTTATTTTTCTGCACACAACAAAAGCACCCACCAAATGATGAGTGCTTCCGCAGAAAGGATTTATATGAAAAAAAATATTCTTTGACATCGTAATTATACCATGAACGTTTCAGATATTTTCGTACAAAAAGGTATAAAAAGGTACAAAAAGGTGACAAAGTTCAATGTTAAACAAATAAAAAAACGGGTGGCAAGCCCCGCAAGCATATTAAAAGGAGAAACGATAGTCTTTTTAAAGAAGGAGGTCAAATTCTTTAAGTCAAACACCTGATATATATAAACAACGTCTTGCCCCGTTGATTATATGCTTAATAATTTCTTCGTCCGTCTTTGTACTTAATCGGGAAGAAGTAATGCACCATTTTATTTGCAGGAATATCAAGGAGATTACACATTTTAATGATCTGAGAACGTGAGGTTTCAATTTCACCGTCAAGCTTCTTCTGCATATTTCTTTCAGTCATTCCAAACTCTTTGGCAAATGTTTTAATTGTATAGCCTTTTTCCTTTATCAAGGCTTTTAATTTCTTATGTTCAAATCCATTCATTCCTTTTCCTTTTCCCTTTCTCGCTCATCAAGGATCTTCTGTACCATTATCAAGGCTCTGCGGTGGACCATTTTTCCCCAACTCTCAGATCGTTTGTCGAGTTCATACGCCGCTTCTTCGATTGTCTTGTGTTGGATGTAAATTTTATGTAATAAACTGTATTCCGACGGCGGCAACTGTTCCAATACCGAAACAATGTTCTGCTCTAAGTCAATCAGTTCATCTATGCGGTCATTTATCTCATTGTCAATGTCTATGAACCTCGCAACTGCATCTGCCATTTTCTGCTGACTGCCGGAAGATTGCACCTTTTCCCCGCCATATCTTGGAGAAATATTCAGTGCAATTTCTTCCCACCGTTTGGCTTCATACAGCTTGTTCTCTATCATTTCATCATATTTTCGATGGCTTCTGAGAAAGTCCTTCGCTTTCATTTTTTATTCCCCCGAATTGTTTTCGATTAACATATTCGCTCTTTTTATTCCTTTGTCAGCTTCGTCTCAAGCTTAACTTCTTTTCCGCAAGTATCGCAGGCAAATGTCACATATAAGGTCTCGCCTTCGTTTCGATACTCAACTATTTTCATTTTACCGTCATCGCAATAAACGCAATAATCTAATTCGTGCATATTTTCCCCCTTAACTTAAATCAAAATAAATTTTGCTGTTTCGGCTGTCTGTTTGAACCGCCTTTTATTTCGAGAACTACCGTTGATAAAGCGTAAATCCTGTCAACGGTCTTGTCCATTAAACCCGCCTTTGATGACAATTCAGGGATAGAATAGTTTGAAGAAAACAATGTCGGCTTCCCTGAATTGTAGCGGCGATCTACTATGTCATACATCTTTTGTTGAATCCACTTCTGATTGTCTCCGTAGTTGTAACTTTCAGTCCCGATATCATCTATCATAAGAAATTCTATATTCGTTATCCTGTCGAGAACTTCTTTTTCCGTTGCGGAGTTCTTAAAGGTCTCTTTAAACACTCGGAGAATGTCGCCTTCGTTGATAAGAAGCGTTGATATGTATTTGCTGTTCAGCTCTCTTGCTATACAGCTCATTAAGTGCGTTTTTCCAACACCCGGATTTACGCTCTGAAAGTATATCCCGTAGCCTTCCTTGTAAATCTCTGCTGCGTTTTCGCAATACTTCTTGCTCCTGTTATACGCAGTAATGAAAGAACGATCTTTCCCCTTCAGGTCTGTATTCTCAAAGATTGCATTTTCAAAGTTCTTCCTGAGTGGCGAGAAAGTCTGAGCCTGCATCAGCCTTTCATACTTCTGCTTCTTCTTCTCCAATGCTCTTTGCCTTTCGGCTTCTTCTTCCTGACATTTGCAGGCACATCTCGGAGTTATGGAGAATGAAGGATGAATAAGCACTCTCAATGTCCCGCACTTGTTACATACGGGATAACCTTCTTCGTTGAAGTGTTCATCCTCTTTTAGAACAAATCCTCTGTTTGTCATTTGTTACCGCCCCATTTAGCATATGCTTCCGCTTCTCGCATAGCCTGATCATCCGCTTTCTGCTGAGAAGGCTGTTTTTCCTTATCCCTCATCGCCCAATTCCTGATAGTGGCTAAGTGGTTCTTATAGGACTTTCCGGTACTTGCCATATATGAAGATAAGTTCTCAATCCGTTTCTTATAATCAACGGGGAACTCGATCTTTAATTTTTCAAGGTCTGCATCAGAAAGAAGAACATTTGAATATTCCCCGTATTTGTGGCGGATTTCCTTCTTTTCTTTTTTAGTATTTACTTTATCAGTAATTTCTTTTTTAGTATTTACTTCTTTAGTATTTAATTGGGTCGGATTTTCAACCGCTTGTTTTTCTAGAGGTTGAATTTCTAGAGGTTGAAATTCAAGGGGTTGAATTTCAAGAGGTTGAAAACCACCCTCTTGTTTTTGTGATTGTTCATAAATACAGTATTCGTATTCGATCCTGCCTGTGCCTGATTCGTTCGGCATGAGCTTTCTTATTGTTAAATATCCGAACTCCTTCAGCTCTGATAATGTGCTTTTTATCGCTGCTTCGTTTTCTTTGCAAATTGCACATAAGCCATTTATTGAATAATCCCATTCATCGGGAAGGGAGAGCATCAATGAAAGCAGTCCTTTTGCCTTCAAACTCATTCCTTTATCCCGTAAATGAGCGTTACTCATAACTGTATAATCTTTTGTTTTATTTACTCTGAATACAGCCACGTTTGCCCCCTTATCTTTAATCTGCCCGCCGCCCTTGTCGGTGCAAGCAACTCAGGCGGCATTATATTCAAGGAAATTTGCCTAAAAGAAAGAATCAGCGTTTGTGATACCTTGCACATATCACGCTATTATTATATCAGAAAAACGCTTGTATATGGGTTTTTTTTACATATTATCATACTCGAAGTCCTGATATATTCTCATGAAATCTTCAAGCCTTAATATCGTTACCCACTCACAATCATTTCTCCGATGAAAGACAACGGGGATCTCTCCGCTTTCCGCACTATCCCGCTTCGCCTGCTCAAGTGCTTCATATAAACTGAGCTTTTCGGTGCGTTTACATTCAATATGTATTCCCGGAAGCCCTAACAAGTCTGCCTGCCCGTCTTCGGCTTTGCCGTTGTACTGAACTGATCTCCGGACATCATATCCAAGCTCTTTAAGCTTTCTGACAAGCTCCAATTCGCCCCGCTTGCCCTTTTGCTTACTGTTCACCATCGGGAATCACGCCCCCTTTATCCACATAATCAATCAACCGCATCCATTTATACCCGTGTGCGGAAGCTCGTTTGCCTTTGCATACTTCGCCGATATATCCGGTGTATGCCATCCCGACTGCCTCAGCCGCTTTCTTCTGACTGCTGTGAATTGCGACAAATTCACCGTTGAGCGTAAGCTGAACTGTTGACATTGATGTGCCGTCTTCCGATACATAAACCTTATCTTTCAGAAGTTCCTCAACCGTGATCCCTCTCAGCCTGTTTGCTTCGATGTATGCGATCTTGTCCGCCGTTCCTCTGATCTTCGGAAGCCCTTCCCGGATAAGATATCGGATGTAATGTTGTGCCTGAAGAACGCTGACTTCGTGGAAGTCTTTCAAGGCTGTTTTAATCTCTATTGCCATGTTGTCACCTCGCATTTCGCTTTTTCAATGCGTTCTTTCGCAATCTCAAAATATGTCGGATCAAGCTCAAAGCCGATATAATGTCTATTTGTGTTAATTGCCGCAACGCAGGCTGAACCCGAACCCATAAAAGGGTCAAGAATCGTATCGTTTTCATCAGTAAACATTTCAATTAATTGCTGAAGAAGTTCTGTTGGCTTCTGTGTCGGATGATACCGTTCATCTTTGCTGTCGGTAATGAATCCTTGTTGTTTAAAGACAATTTTTTTTATCGGCTTTTTAAACGATGTGTAAATCATTTCCCCGTCTGCGAATGGATTTTTAAAAGCAATATCGCCTTTCTTATCCCAAAATATCCAACAGTTAGAAGGTGGCAAATAGCAAGAAAAATGATTTCCGCCGAAAATGATGAGGTTTTTAGATATGCGAAACATTTCATCAAACACTGCTTTTTCAGGAATTTTAGAATCCCATTCCGATGTATATCGTCTATTCTTTGCAGCTCCGAATCCGTTAGTTCCTTTATCGGCTCTCTTGCCATATGGCGGGTCTGTCAGAATTATATCTATCGATTTGTCCGGAATATCCTTCATCAGCTCCAAGCAATCCCCGCATAGTATGTAATCTTTCTGCATAGCATCACCCTAAAACGGAACATCCATATCGTCGAAGTCCTCAAAGTCATCAAAACCGCCGTATAAACCGCCTGACACGCTCTGAGATTGTTTCTGCGGGCTTTTTTCTGTTTGTGCGGATAACTTATCCCCTGCAAAGTCAAAGCCGTTTAAAAGGATTTCAAAGGCTGTGCGGGTGTTGCCCTGTTTGTCCTCGTATTTCCTTGTTGTAAGCGTTCCTGTGACTGCGATTTTGCTGCCCTTTGTGCAATACTTTGCGATAAGTTCCGCAAGCCCGTTCCATGCCACTAAGGGGATGAAGTCTGTCTGTTTGTTATCCCCGAATCCTCTATCAACTGCGATAGTTACATTGACTACGCTTTTACCGTTCTGAGTTTGTCTTAATTCCGGGTCTGAAGTTAATCTTCCAAGTCCTGCCCATTGATTCATATGTATGCCCCCTTACTCTCCGAAAAGTGCGTTTTCTGCACTCGGTTCTGCTTTTACTTCTACGACTTCGGCTTCAACCGTTTCTTCCTGAATGATTTCTGTCGGAAGTGTAGCATCATCAACACCCATTTCATCGGAAGAGTACAGCCCGCCTAAGTCTTCCGGGAACGCTTCTCTTAACGCCTGCACCAATGCAACTTTGCGGATCATCGTTGCGGGCTTCGTTGCCCAATTCGACATTGCTTTTCCGTCTTTCTTCTGACAATATTCATCGAATGAAACTGTGATTTCTTCCGGCTGTTCATAGCCTTTAATAAAGACTTTCGCCCAACCGCCGACAAGTTCTTCATTCGGAAGCACTATAGTTCCGATTCTGTTTTCAAGTGTGCCGTCAGATTTAAGAACGACAACTCCCGCCTGCTGTCCGGCATAGTTCGGATTTCGCATAGCTCTCTTTGTCATCGCTTCTTTGCTTGTAACGATTGTTGCGGGCTGATTGCCGTACTTGATGAGATATGCTTCTCTTAAAAACGGATTAAGTCTCTGAAACTTGCAAAGGTTAAGGAACATTACAACTTCCTGATCTGATACAGCCCCGTTGCCGTTTACAAGATACTGTTTGATGATGTTCGGGCTGATCTTCACCATTTGCCCGTTTACTTCGTATTCTACGATTTTGTTATTTGTGTTCGCTTTCTGAACTAATGAATTATTTACTGCCATTTCTTATTCCTCGCTTCCTATTTCTTCCTCAATATATTTCACTGTTACTGCCGAAAATCCAAGTGCATAGAATAAAGCTTCCATCACGTAATAACTCGGAACTCCCGTGTTTTCTCCTATTTCAAGACATTCTTTGGAGATTTCCTCTACTAATTCTTGTACCTTAGCCATTACTGTTGCTATTGCCACCGCTCTCGTTATTTTATCCATTTTTATTCCTCACTTTCACTAAAAATCGTATCAAGAACCTTAACTTCTTCTACGATTACATATCCGCTCTTGTCTG
>JAEIGA010005229.1_pt1 | contig 19907 bp, 8 predicted proteins | sample 9270691 | NCBI WGS metagenome assembly JAEIGA01 (sample SAMN17057246, study PRJNA624740) | gut metagenome | biome: biome; isolation source: fecal sample | host: Bos grunniens | place: China: Xizang | collected 2019 | reverse complement strand
TTCTTCCTCTACCGCAAAAGTGAATGCACCCCAAAAAGCGGATTTTCCATAGACATACATCGCACCGATACGACGGCTTCCTACAAACAAGTCATCCACCGGTGGAGCCTCCATCGCCACTTTTTTGGAAGAACTCAACATGGCTTGCATCCCGAAATGAGGATAAAAATAGCCAAGCATTAAAAACTGTGATTCACCCATATTCTTTTGGACAAATGCATCCTTCAAACGCACTTTCCCATTCGCATACCCCACATCCAGTTTCGCCTGATACTCGCCATACGACGCCTTTACCCCGACACGCAAATCAGGAATAGCCATCCCATTGTTCAAACCTTCTACTTTGGAATCAAAACACCCCGCATCCACCAACATCCGACCAATAGGGTTCACCTTCAATTTTTCTTGTGCAAACATAGGCATAACCATCAGCCCAACCAACCACAATACGACTATCTTTTTCATTTCATTCAATTGTTTATCACTACAAATATAGGACTATCTGATTAGACTTCATTCAGAAGTCCTAAGATTTTTTATCATTTCAACTCTATGTTTCTCATAAAAATGTAGTATATTTGCACACTCATACTTTGGGCTTGACTGGATTTGACAGCGGGTTGGAGTGGTATGTAAGCATGCAGTGCGTCGGTAATTTGCACTTTAATCTCAGTTATCAAGCTATTATCTGGCAACAATACTTATGCTCTCGCAGCGTAATCGAAGTACAGTAGATTACCTTTATTTCCGCCACAGTGGTGGAAACGGGATGTCGCTCAAAAGCTCTTGTTCCGAAGCGTTTGGTAAAGCGGCACAGCAAAATCGGGAATAGGTAAAGTCTTGCTTCGCGGCTTTTCCGAAATTTAGAAGCTAAGGTATAGGTTGGTGGCTCTGGTCTTGCCTATATTCGAAAACCGAAGGCAGAGATAAGCATGTAGAAAGCATATGGCTTCCTCGTTTGGACGAGGGTTCGACTCCCTCCAGGTCCACGACCATAAATAAAGGCACTTGATATAACTATCAAGTGCCTTTTTTTTATTTATACCCGACCAACCCCGTAGCCCTAATTCTACTATCCTCCCTCATTCCCAAAATCTCTTTCCAGTAAAATCCAAACACATTAGACGAATAACAATAAGTAACTTTCCCCCTCATCCCCCTCTTCACTCAATCCAATATAGCAATTATAAGTATTTAATCTCTTCCTATGCATTTTCTCTTATAAAACAGAACAGCCATTCTGAGTAATGAAGACTGCCTATTACCTTCCCGACAACAATCCTTCTACTTCTTACATAAATAATTGTTCAAGCAGCTGTATTGTGTATTCTTGAAAACTCCCAGAATTCCATTCTCATATATAATTTTGAAGACAAGAAAACTGTCAAGAAGACTTAAATTTCAAACAAAAGACATTAGTTTTATCACACAGGACAGCCAATCTCACTTTCAAGACAAAAGTTATACTAAAAAGACTCAAATCAAACACATAACTACCTAATTTTCATTACATTAAAAGCACCCCACAATATTGCAAATTCCCCAAAAATCGATACCTTTGCGGCAGTTTAACATGAAAACGAGTGAATTATGATGAAACAGAAATTAACAAACAAAATCCTTCTTATGGATAAGGAGCAATTGCTTATGCATACCGTTGTTGCGGCGTCTCTCATTTTCCTTCAGCCATTTATCTATCTCATGGGAGATAGAACCCCGTAGAACACGTGGAACACCAATACGGGATTTGTACTTAGGAGACATGGAAAGGAACTCGTCTATCCCTGTTTCTGGATTGGATTTGACGGCTGCTTCATAAGCATTGACAAGACGTGTAACTGTCTTGCGGTCAATTCCCAACTCACGGGAGATCTCCCGCAAACTCTTTTCATTTACTCGATAGAGATGAAGAATTTTTTGTTTAATGTCCATAGTCATCATTATTAAATTAGATTTGTCAATGCAAATCTAATTAGGTTGTCACTATGGTCCCTTTTTCAATTATTTTGGTGGGGGAATTTTTGATTATTATCTACAAGGGGTGCGAAACAAATCATACAATGCAGCCATATACTATCTGTTTACGTTCGGAAAACTTTCACTTAAAGTTCCCGAAAAATGATCAATCATCAGGGCATCCTTTTGCTTCGTCACCATTATGACGGAGATTCTTTACATCTAATGAAAAAGAAACATCACATTAGTGACGGAACTTCGTTACAATGGTGACGAAGCAAATAGATGACGTACAAATATACAATATAACCTGCACTTATCGCTAACATTTGAAGGAATAGTATAAAAAAATTCCACCATAACACCGTAGCGTTATGGTGGTTTTTCTTCTTTTCCTAAGCCGAGGGTCATTCACGTATCCACTTTCTTTTAATGTTCTGAAATGATGAGACCTGAAACGAAAATCAAAGCAATGCAATCAAATCAAGAGTCTTCAAACCATAATCATCAATCGAAAGGGAAATCCGAGCTTTCTTTCATGTCTAATTTCCACTTTCCCCTCGTTTTAAAAAGACCTCTTAGTCCGGAATCGAACCGGACACTGCCAGTTGAAGGAGTCGAACCTCCATAGATAAAACAGTTATGCATATCTATTCCCATCGATAACTTCATCAGGTCTAGTGTATGGTGCAAATATACTCACTTTCTTCTTACTAACCAAATGTAACAACGTTTTTTTCTGATTTATTTATTTTCCTTCAACGTATCGAATTCCAAACCGCTTGTTGCTTCTGTCTTGGCAAGCTGTTTATACACACCCAACCATTGATAAGTAGCCCCATTAATCCAACGAGCACGTTGATAGTTCTTTATCAATCGGATGCCAGTCGATTGAATCGCTTCCTCATGGAAAAACAAAGGCTTCTTCTCTTTCCACAGACCATTTTCCTGTACCAATCCTTCCTTTAGGATAGAACCCATCGGACGAGCGGGCACCTTATCCACCTGAACCTGCCCGTCCTTTTCATTCCAAAGATAACAAGGCATTTTCCCTCTTCGAAGAATCATTTCTCTTCCTCCCAAGATAAATGGGTTCTTGGAATCAGCCTTCATACGTTGAGGAACAAACGGAATCCAATTCAATGGGACTTTGGACTGAAGCAAATAACGATAAGCCGCTTTAGCTTCGTCTTCTCTCACTTCCGGAACCTGCCCTTGACTGAGTACAACGGTTTTTGGCGCAGGTTTCGGATGATTCGCTTCATACAATCCATCCACGAATTCAGTCAATTTGGCCGCACACATACCTGCATCCAAAGTTAAACCGCATCCATCGGAAACTTTTTCTTCTACCCCCCATACCATATTGGACATTTCATCACGAAGCATCTTTACCTCCTCTATAGGCTTTCCTTCCAATGTATTAGCCAATTGAGGCGCATAATACAAACCATCCATTGGAGTTTTCTTCGGATCATCAAGTTGAGTATTGGTAAAAAGCTGCCATCTTTCTTCCGTAGCTTTTACTTTATCTTTTTTACCGGCTCTATCATTGCCATCAATCGTAATCTCATCACCAAACGTATCGATTACCTTGATAGAATCCAACTGAATATACTTTCCGATTTCTGTATCCAACGGGAAAAGCATCCAGTCATTGGAAAACATAGTAGCATATTTTATCATGGCAATATGACCACTGGATTGTTGCTGCAAGCTATTCCCCATAAAGACTTTGCGATCCTCGATTTCCCACAACCTCCGGTTAGGGGCAGCAGCAAAACGAGCCAATGTAGGAAGTGACATAACATCCCGTTCAACCGTTTTTGAATTTCCTTTTTTCTTGGTGGCCTTATAGTCCATTGAATACCAAGAAATACGACCACCCTGATAACGGTCTCCTTCTAATTCATTATTGCCAACTTCAGCCGACAACTGATAACAAAGATCTCTTTGTTGCCAATATGAGCTAACCGAATCTGCCGGAAAATATTTCTTCTCAAACCAAGTTACATAATCGTACTTTATCTTACTATCCAAAACAAAGACCAACATATCCACCGGTTTTTTCGTTCCAGAAGTAATGTCCTCATAAAGTTTATATCCATCAAAAATCTTGCCACGATAAGTATGAACAAAAGATTGCTGACGGCTATTCAGTGATTGTTCAAAAGCCAACGTAGCTTCATGCCCCAAAACAGGATTGCATGATTCCCATTCAATAGGCCAAGTCTTCATGGCCATCTCACGGAATAGCTTGATTTCCGAGCGGGTTTTCATCCCCGAATGACGAATCAAATCCATGAAATAAACTGCCGATTCAATACGTGCCATCAAGTCTATTTCCGGATTCATACGTTCCACAACCGGTTCCAAAGGATCTTGTTGACAATCGTCCTCTTTAATCCGACATTTTACAGACATTGCTGTACCGGTATCATTTCCTCGGAATTCACCCATTTGCCATTGGCGACTTAACATCCACAACGGATCATGAATCCGCATACGCAACGCTTCTGTCCAGTTTCCATTAGTGGTTCTTCCTTCCTTACGCTCTCCGAACTTTAAATCAAAACTATATTTTTTATCCTCAGTCGTACTGACATGATTCTTTATATAAGTGGTTACATTTGTTATCATCCTTCATCCAGTTATTAGTTATTACCCTTGTCCTTATATTCCATCAACGGGAAAATACCGCTCAACCATCGTTGATTACTAATCATTTCCGGATTGACCGCACGACATTTCGCCATATGTATAGCACTCTTCATCGTGTTCAACATCATTCTATCCGACCAGCGTTTCCAATTATTCTCATAAGAAGAAACGGCCAGTAACAAGGTCTGAGGTGCTTCTGCATCCGGTTGGTCATAATTGAATGCAACAGCCGCCGTCTGATTTTGATAAGGAATACGTTCAATCCAATGATCAACGACAATACCCGCCATTTTCGGCTCATCCTCCATCATCATCGATTCAGCCATCGTACCAGGATTCATTACCATATAGACAAATGCATCTTTTACCAAGCTACCATCGCTCACCTGAGTACCAAGCCATTCTTGCTTTCCTTCGCTATTGGCCGGGAACTGTACCGGAAGAACTTCAGGCACATCCAGATCATTACATTTGCCATACATACGCAACTGATGCAGATACATCATCGGTTGTTCCACGGCTGCCATATCCGAGAGGAAACGTTCCATACCCATGGCATCTATATTGGCAAAACAATTGGTCGTACATTGTCGAAGCAGTTCTTTCCCATCTACCATTTCATCCGGACGGAATGCAGGAACAAGCAAGAAATCAGCAACCAACAAATGACGGATAGCATCCATATAGACTGTATGATTCTTTTCCGTTGCATTTTCTACCATCGCTCTCGCTTCGTCTGATTTCAACTGCAAGTTACTATATACATGATTCATTTGCTGGAAGAAAGCATGTTGTCGTCCCACGGTAGCCAACCATTCCTGATTGTTTGCAATCAACTTCTTCCCACCCATCAAAAGACCATCATCTACACCGTCCAATGCAGCAAACTGGCCTAATCGGAAACAATCCACCATGAGCTTTACAGCTTCCATCATAAACTCATCCGGCATCGCCACCCGATTGTAATCCGGCTTTGTTGAATCCTGCACAATCGCCTGTTCGTTCAACAAGCGCTGCATCTTTTGCAACAATTCATTAACACGCGTCATAGTCCAATCATAGGTAGACGATAAAGAATCATACACCGCTTGACTGGCATGTCCTGTTTCCTTCACCATATCTTCGTTACGGAGCATACGTGATTCGGACAACAGACTACGCATGTCATCTGCCGCCAACTGCACTTCCTGAAGGGTCCAATCTACTGCTCCCATGGAACGGTCTATCTGCGGATATATACCTTCCTTTACCCAATAGAGAGTTTTCAACAAACGATCGAAAGCCTTAGCATTAGCCGACAAGTAAACCATTTCTGAAGCACTCACACCCAAATTGTCCAAAGAACGATAGTCAAGGACAGAATTACCCTTTTCAGCATTTGATGCAAAGGCCACTCCAATCTCTGCCGGTGTTCCCAACATTTGCGTAATCCAAGCATTCACCTTCGGCTCTACATTCGAAAGGATATCCGATTCCTTTGATTGAGCTTCCACATCCAGAGCTACCACCATGTGGCCATCAATCTGTGCACTGGTAATAGGAATGTTAACCACATCAGGCATCGGAATATTTCTCATCTCTTCCATCGCTTGCATCAAGGCATCCACAGCATCCGTGTTACCTTGAGTCAATTTGTACACGCTTTCCGAAAGAACCACATCCGTCAGTGCGTCATATTCATCATCTATCCGGTCAATCAATTGCAACAATGTTTGATACTTCAGAGTGGCATTCAAGCCATCAAACAATCCAAGGCCCTTCAACCAGTTCAACTTATTATCCGCTTTCCGGTAAGCCTCCAATAATGACGCTCCGTTCAAAACCGTTATATCATCTTTTCCATCTATTTTCTGTGACACCAAAGGGAACATACATCTTAATGGATAAATACAAGCATCCAATTCACAACGACTGTCTTTCTTATACGCTTCATGAATCAACCGTTCCAAGTCACTACCCAAGACACAACCTACAGAAAGTCCATTCCGTATTCCCTCAATGATACGAATAGCCGAACGAACTCGTTCCGAAGATAAGTTCACACTCATGCTGTAATCCCTGTCCTTATTTTTCAAACTATTATTGTATGAACTGCGAAGCACCGCTCCAGTAATAGCCTGATTGACAGAAGGCGCCAATATATATTCATCTTTTCTCTCTTCATCCTTCTTTACCGATTCCTTCAAGTTGAAAACCCAACCAAAACATCCCAACGATAATTTATGACCGTTCTTGTCAAGACTGGTACGTATCTTATAGTTAAGCAAGCCCATCAACCAAGCATCCAATCGATAGTTGAACAAGTCAAAGAATTCGAGAATACATTGTCTAAGTTTTTCATCACTGGCTTCTTCTTGTGTAATGTCTTTACGTAAGGCCTTCATAAGCTGAGGGAACTGAGGACTTTCACCACTCATGATAACACTAGAAGCAACACCATCGTCTTCCGTATCCAGCAAAGGAACGCTTTGGTAATTCAACAAATATTTCTTCAGGTCTTCCTTGTCGATTTCCTCATACCTCTTTTCTACTTTTCCCATATTATTGAACCAAGGGATAGCATAGTTGAATACTCCAGCCAAAGAACCCAACTGCTTTTCCGTCACCTCTCTACGGAAATATTCCGGATTGATCAAACTGGAATTCAGCATCTTCCGTTTCCAAACCACAGATGTAGCTGGTGTACTATTCAAGATATTCAGATAATCCTCATCGTTCAGATCCGAATATTTACTTCCATCATAAGCCACTTTTTCATTCACAAGGGTATTCCAATAATGAGTAAGATGCACAAGAACAGCCTTTAACATTGCAAGCTTATCGGAAGATTTCGATTTACGGAAATCGTAATAAAAATTCAATTTACGGAAATCGCAGATAGGCAAGACACCGTATGGTTGGTTACCTACACGGAAAAATGGATAGGCTCCACGAGGAAGCACATCATTCGTAAAGAATTCAGCCAATACTTCATTATCCTTCAAGACTTTGAGCAATGGATAATCCTGACTCAACGCATCCAACATACATCCATTGACTTTTCTCGCAAGGCTTACCTCGTTCTTGGCAGAGGCATCACGCTCATCAAAATCCGAAAGTATATTGTCTGTCAATCCCAATAATTGTTTTAAGATATATGCATCTTCCTCCACCTTCGGAGATTTAGGATTCACACAACGTTCTGCTGCCACCTTAAAACGTTCTTTTTGGGCTTCCAACGACGTGTCATACTTATGTGATTCATCCTCTGAAGTCAAGATATTGGTTGGCATATCCGAATTCAATAATCCGAACGACTGCTTACTATACACACGGTTTGTTATCAAATCCTGTAAGATACGTCCACATTCATCTTCCGATGCATCATGAATACCATACACATAAATGGAATCAAAATCAAACACACGTTTCTGGTGCTTACGACCTTGCTGGAACATTTTCAAAGGAACAGTAATAGCCATTCCCATTCGTTCTGCTTCTTCATAATCAGTCATCCAACGTAAGTTTCCATTCAGATATAACTGAGCCATTTTCTGACTTTTCTTTTCATCGACTGCATCTTCCAGATGATTCAAATCCAATCCGACCTGCAACTGAGAAGGCAATCGATGTCCATAATGCCAGATGGTATATTGCTTTCCTTTTGTTACATTCAGATTAGCATGAAGGATAAATCGGTTAGGCATCAAATCGGTTACAGGAACACTAAACAACTCGTCAGACTGTTTATCCTCCTCAAACTTGAATATCTTTTTATCATCCTTGAACAACTTGATAAAATCCTCTAATTTCTTTCTTCTCTGATGGCAGTCAACCCTTACAAGCTCCAAACGCTTATAATTACTCTTGCCTGGAAAACACTGTCTAAGGACATAAGCAGCCCGATGCGGCTCATAAAGGTCACAGATTCCTAACCAAAGTGACGAACGGTATTCCTTATCAGTTGTAAACACATATTTCAGCCAAAAATCCTTTCCTACTTCAAACTCTTCCTTGCTCAAGGGCTTTATCATTTGAGTAATGGCTACCACATCTGGATATATACGCACACATAAACACTTTTCTTTTACCTTATAATCCATGTGTGAACGATGAAGGGTATGATCATTTTCATTCACATAATCAAGCTTCAAATCCAAATCCAATCGGCGATTCATCAAATTCAACAGTCCTACAACCCATTTTTTCTCAGACTTGTAATTGAAATAGGTATTTCGACAAAGGACATTGATTTTCTGGATATCCTTTGTTTTTGATGTACCGATATAACAACGCAAATACAAGTGCATCAATGATGAAGCTAATACGGTATATCGTTTTAATTGAATTTCCTTATTCCCTTTTTGATCCAAAACGATTCTCTTCCGGATGAACTTCTGTTTCAATCCTTCGAAATCTGTTCTCCGCCATGCAGGGATAAATATATTCTCTACAAACTTTTTCAAGTTTTTAAAAGCTATATCATAGCTCTTCTGCACACCTTCATATTCGGGGAATCTTTTATATAATTGTCGATTATAATACTTTTTAAGAAGTTCATACACATCTACATTCAGCTCTTTCCATATTTTCAAACAGGCTTCCAACTTATTAATTTGATCCGTATTCAAAAGACCCTGAGGAATCCGTTCAATCTCCTGCCCCATACCAATCATAAAATGGTAGCATTCTTTGAAGCGTTTTAGACCTGTACGCAAATATATCGTCTGTGAATAAGCCGCATCTTGATGCATACGTCCTATTCCATCAAAAGGCGGATTGTCGATGGTATCCTTCAATTTTCGGGTCATCTTTTCCAGCTTATTCAGGAAAAGTGTGGTTTTCTTATCCACAATGGAAGGAGAAGTGGTTACTTTTTCCAACAATGTCCGCAAAGGTTCCCATGCAGTTTTGGTACTTTCTGTCGGTAAATACCCTCCTATTTCCTTCAACAAGATACGCAACAGTGCCTTGTCTTCCTTATAAATCAAATCCAATCCTTCCAACTCCTTTTTCAGCAAAGCTATTTTTTTCAGGATTTTCTCTTCGGGTGAGGATTTCACTAATCTCAAGACAGCCCAAACAGCACAGAATGTATAATACACCCTATCCGGTTCATGAATATCATCCAACAATTTTTGGTCCTTAAACTTCGTTTCCAGACGAATAGGGAAAAGCAAGAACGAGGTATCTGCTCTTCTCTCAGTCAGTTTTCGACAGTTTTCACCACGAAGAGCATATTGATAGTTTATCATAATATCACTTATTATCTAATTATTAGCTTCTATTCTTTAATGGTATCGCATAAATCTGAGGAGTCACAACCGCAAATTCCCCTAAAATGGAATTGCTTCCTTTTACTCGCTCAAACTGAAGAGACAATGGTTGTTGCTCAAAAGTCAAATAATAACCGGCAAGAGCGTTCGACTGAAGATTATTGAAACCTACCAAAAGGATTTCATCAGTTAGCCAGGAACTCATACAAGGCGTCAGTTCCTTTTTCAACAAACGGCCTACCTTCTTGGACAAATAAACACTCGCACTCGGATAGGATTGCATCAATTCACCACGAATGACAAACACCAACATTCCATTCTTTCCAACCATGTGGTTTTGCCCCAAACATCCCTTCCATTGATGCAAAGGCTTAACATCGTAATACTTGTCCAACTGTCCTTTGTCCGGCAAGTCTTCCTGATCCCAGAACTTCCGGAAGTAAGAGCCACGTTGATCCGTAGGATATTCTCTCCACAACAATTCCTGTCCCATCTCCGTATTCATACCCATCAAGAATGCCTCTTCAAATTGTGGATTTGTACGGAAATAAGTGATGGAATCCTTCAACAAACTAGCCGCAGACGGAACCACATAACTAGCAGAGTATTCACGCAGATAATAGAAAGTCGGCTCCAGAAAGTCAGGATAAGCCATAACCGGATACTTACTATCCAAATTAGCAGACAACTGATTATCTTCTGTATAACCATATTTTGCCAAAATTTCGTCCACTCGGTGTTCAGCGATAGCATCCGGATTTATTGCTTCAGGATTTTCTTCTTCACAATCCTCATCAGCTCTCAAATCCATCTTTAACTGGGTGCTTATGTAAGAATTTAAATTATCCAATTGGACTTCTATACCCTGCCAATTGGAAGAATCTTCACCAAGAATCTTCTCCCAAACCTCAGTCGAGAACAAAGCGCTCAATTCTTTTACCGTAATTCCGCTTTTCACACTTTGCTTCTGCTGACTTACCGGTGTCATTCCTTTACTAGCATCTAACAAGTTATCAGCCGAGACTTGGTTTCTATATATACTGGCCGTTTGCAAGCTTCGATTAGCCACATCCATCAACAAAACCTTGTTCTTTTCCGAAGCCTCGCCTTTTCGTGCCTTCTCTGAATATTTAGCTGTTGCCTTTTCGTTTACCTGCTTCATCTGGTAATATTCACGGATAGCTTGATTCAGTTGGTTGATTTTTTCCACTTTCTTCCAAGCACGGTTCACAAACTGCTCTTGATTCTTTTTCACAATGGTACTACCCATACCAGCTGCAACTCGGTTTTTCAATTGGAGGTTCACTTCTTTCACCACATCTATTTGATTGTTGGCAAACTGTGCTTGAGTCGTTAATAAATGACGAGCTCCATAAACAGGAGGTACAATCCACGGATCCTCCTCCATATTAATCTCACCTGTCTCATTTTCCTTCAATACCGGATTCAACTCCAACAAATCTTTCAAAGCTTCAGTATATGAGTTATCTTCCTTCCGAGGCTCCGGATTCTTTTTATCCAACATAAGAGCGGCAGGAACATCCACCACCTTTTCCTCATCAAAATGGACATCACCTAATCCCGACTGACTGATATCTACATCCAAATATGCCTTCATCTGGTCATATTCTGTTTCACCAGTAAAAAAGAGCTGAGAAGCTAAAGTCTTGAAATCAGCTTTCACTATTGACGTGTGGAACTTCCATTTGAAATATACCGGAAATGTCAATCCATCCGGACGCTGATTCTGATTTGCCAAAAGGGTTTCCCATGCACACTTACCCAACTTTACACCATCGAAAGACTGGCCTAATCCTGCCAATCGGCCTAATTCATAGGTTGGTATCAGTAATGCTACATATGTACTATTCTCTTCCAATGTACTGGTACACAGAATACGAGAGATACCACAATCCGGATTTTCATCAAGCAAATCATTCACATTTTCACGGGTTACTTCCACCGCTGAATCTATCTGTACGTGTGCAACATTAAACAATAGCTTGGCATTCGGAAATATCTCCCCATATCTTTCTTCCGAACCAATCTGTAAAGTAGCCAACTTCGTACCATTCGAATTCACGTGAAATGAGACCTCGTCTTCCTTGACTGCAATCAACGTCATCCAAGGTCTGAAATCTACATCAGTCGTGGACACCGGTGTATATCTCCATGGCAAGTCTTCTTCGAAAAATTCAATATAAGGTAAATAGCCTTTGAACAAACGAGTTTTTGAAGCTTCTGGAGGTGAAATACGACTGATAGCCTTCTTCTGTACCGACTTCACGTCAGTAGGGCCCATCAATTGAATTTCTTGTCCATCCAAGAGTTTTTTCACACGGGTATCATCAATCTTCTTATTCAATTCAACACCAAGATTGACCTTCAAAGTAGCACGATGCTGCTTCAGCTGTCCACTGGAAGTTATACTATTGGACAATCCTTTCCGGTAATAGGGTAATACATATATTTTAGCCATTGTTCTATCATTATTTAAGAGCGTCCAACAAATCTACATAACGTTCGAAAGCCGCTTTGCTTGTCCTTGGGTATGCCACTCTCTTGTTAGTATTATCGCTTACATTTATTATCATTTCCTGCTCAGATGCTGCGGTTTCTGGAGATTCTGATTCCTTATATTCACCTATTGTCATTTCATATTCCTCTAGAAGAATGGTTTGATTGGAACCAAATTTACGTCCACCTTCTTTGATGAATCCACTATTATAGCTCACATACGATGGGGATTTCAACTTTTCCCGATGTGACATCGAGTAATACAAAGCCGGTGCAAATTCATTGACCATCCAATTTTCATCATCCATTTCCATGCGGTCATTCTCGATCTTGATGTATTGGATTCGTATACTATTATAATCAGTCGGTACCGCATTGTTGCACATATCCAACTTCTTTTCCGTCATTGGAACAATGCTTTGATTGAACGACAAGTTACCTATTGGCAATACAGCAAGACCTTCTTCCGATTCTGAATTGAACAAACAAACCTCTCTGTCTTTCATTCCTCCCTCACCTTGCATCCAATTGGAAGGATTCTGAAGTTCAGCTTCCAACAATGGAAGTACTTCAATCTGCTTTTCCGGTAATTGTGGTTTGCTGTCACCCCAAGTAATATTAAATCCGACTTCAACTGGAATCAACAAGAACCAGAATTTTGCATCTCCCTTGGCATTCCAAGGAGCCGGTCCGGAAAGCGACAATCCCAAATCAATGCTGAGCAACTTCCAAGAGCCACAGACAACAGATACTCCTGCTTCAATAGAGAACATGAACAAGAACGGATCGAACTGGAACAAGGCATCAAAACCTGCATATCCTCGGATACCAAATTTGTTCCAACCAACACAGATATCAAGATGTGCTCCAATCTGGAAGGAATTGGAAGTAACTGCCAAGTAGGCTTCTAGTCCTACCTTCAATACTTTATAATCCAATTTCAATGCCATCCGTTTCATATCAGAAACCAACATGCCCTCTTCTGGTGTATAATTCGGATGGAAACCACCAATAGACAACAAAAAGCCCTTAGTATTTCCTCCCCAGAAGAGTCGGAAAGCCATATCACCTTCCAACTTAATGCCTACAATTTCTGAATCAACAATAGAAGCATCAAACCAAATACCCTCCTCAAAATTAATACCACCGGCAAAGTAAACATTGATACGTATAATGTCCGTATCCTTAATACCTACTTTCAATGCGCCAACAATAATAATTTCAACCGGATTAGGCAACTGCAACATCAACCCAAAATTACACTTCACCACAGGCTCATAACTGATTTGCGCCAACAGTCCCAAAAAGAATTGTCCTTCTTTCGATGGGAAAATATTTTCGCAAGTTTGCTTCATTTCTGCCAAATGATCCGCAACATTTTCCACAAAGAATACACTGTCCAATGTTCCTTGTCTCACGGCCTGAGTAATGGCATTACGGTCAAGCATACGTTGTAATCCCAACGCACCGCCAATAGCAGTCAAAGAAAAGCCCATACCCAATGGTATGCCAGGTGAGAATCGGGCAGAAATCATGGCTACCAAGCTAAAGAAATGACCTTCCAAAGTTCCCAAATCTGCTAAAAGAAGTGCTGACACACCAAACTTATCTATCACATCCAGTTCTAGTACACCTAATAATTCACCGGTTTCCTCTTGATAAGATATCATACCCGCACCCTTAACGGCTACCGTATCGATTGATATACCAATTCCTTCAGGGAATTTAAAGTTGAATCCAAAATCCCAATCACCCAGGCTGAAATCAGGTTTCACCACATTCAGATTCATACCTAATCCCAAATTCTCAAACGAGAAGTTGACAGCTTCTAGATTGACAGAGAAAGTTGAACCAAGTCCCAAATTCAAGGTACCCCAATCATTCTTCAGACTACCCAAATCGACTCCCAAACTCTGCAAATTAAGAGCTCCCAATTTCAAATTGGAACAATCAATATCATAATGGAAGCTATAGCCACCTCCTAACTTAAACCCACGCAAGTAATCATAGAGTACACTCAACGTGAACTTAGCTGCGATATCGTCTTTCAATACTTGCTTGAAGAATTCGTTATGACGAAGTTTTAATATAAACTCTACATCTTCCAATTTGGTCAAATAACCTACAGAGAAACCATCAACAAACTTATCATTATCCTGCAAGTTTAGAGCAGAGGCTACATCCGACGGATATTCATGGTTATAAAGCAAATATAATATTTGTGGATAATTTCCCACATTGATATCCAAATACTTAGTAGCCAACAATTTGGCCGGTTCAGCCTTTTCCTTGGTATCTTCACCATTGTTCCGACTAAACTTTGCCATGAAAAGCCCATCCAAGCTTTTGGTAGAGCCCAATCCATGAAATACCGAAGTAATTCCCTTTTCGGCATTCTTTTCTGTCATACAGAAACCGAGACTACGATCGGACACCTCCTTATCCGTTCCGATAGCGTCACCAATACCTCCTTCCAACTCGATCTTGAAGAAATGGTTTTCACCCATAGAAAATACCACCCTCAAGTTTCCGCGTAAATGCAGGATGAAATAAAGTGCCGGTACGCCTTCTTCCTCCTCTTCTTCGTCATCTTCAAGAAGAGCCAATGCTGTATTTTCACCTTCCAAAGCATCAAATTCGGCCTCCGCTTTTTTACCATACACCCCTACAAACATGAATAATTGCAAAGTAAGATAATAGTTCAAATCTATATCTTCACGCTCTACAGCATCTTCCCCATTATCCGGTTTCAAATTGAGTAAAGTTACATTACACATACGATTATCCAAATCATAAGTATATGTTACATCACCCAACAAATCAGTAAAGGCATTTTCTGGCAGTTCCGGCAAATCAGGCAGAATATCCAGGACCTTATCCTTTACTTCTTCTGGAATACCTTTATAAAGTGCAACCACAAGCTTGATTATTTGTTGCACACTCATATCGCTCTGTACAAAGTCCAAGGTAGCACTGACCATGCTTTGAGCCATATTAATATAATAATAAGGAATCTCAATCGGATCACCATCAGTACGATGGAAAGTTAGTCGCAACTTTTCGAATTCACTCTTTATTGTCTTATCCTGACTGATAATGGTCAGTACAGCAGGTAATTGGTTAAGGTTAGTGATACGTCCATCCGGTAATACCTCCTTTACCTTCGCTTCCAACGCTGTACTCTTAGTGATTACATTCTTGACCGCCTTAACGAATTCTTGTTGCGCCTTCTGCAAATCACGCAAAACCGGCAATTTTTCGAAGAGTGTTTCCTTGGCTTCTTCAATATCCTCTCTAATTTCAGTAATGCCTTCAATTAGACTACGTAATACCTTACGGATAATTTCTTTGATACAACGCAGAATCTGTCCCTTGATATGATCAATAAGCGGCATGATGACCTGCGTCTTGATATTCTTCCATATATTAGAAGCCAATTCTTCAAGCCCATCCACAAATGCAGTAGCCAAGTTCTTCAACAATTCCTGAGCACCATTCTTCAATTGTTCGATCAAATTAGCAGGAAGTTCCTTGATCTTTTGGAAAACTTCCTTCATCTTTTCAAACAATGCTTTCACGTTAGCAATAACCGCATTGATATCTTCCAGAATTGATTTAGCCTTTTCGCTCAACTGACCACCTACATTTTCAACCTGCTTTGCAAATTGCTCAAAACTCTCTTTGAAAGGATTCACCATTGTTTCAAAAGCATTGCTTAACTTGGCTTTCAAATTCTGGTATTCTCTCAACAAACGGGCAGTCAAGTTGGAGAATATCGTTTGAAGAGTATTCTTGAAACTGGTGAAAAAATATTCCGGATTCGGCAAAACTACATCATCTACAGCTGTATGGACGATCGTAATATAGTCATTGATATTCAGTTCATTTTCCAACTGTTCCTGCACCGAAGCCGAATCGTTGAACAATTTCATCGCTCCTTCTTTCGATATGAGACCAGTTATATTACCCATATCATTCTTGAATTCCTCCTGCAATTGAGAAATCAGGTTATCCAAACGCGACTTCCATACATCTATATCCGTTACGGTCTTTACACTCTTTACCACTCCATATGCCCATAACTGCAAAGGCTGGATAGCTTCTTCCTGAACTATTCCCAACACGTCAGGGAATAATGCAGAACCAAATACATCATATGAAGGTACGGGCATAGCCAATTGCAATTGAGGAACTTCCCTCTGCAACTTGCGCACATTTTCATTCAATCGCTTCAAGGAGGATACCAATTCATTTTTCTCGTTGGACAACTCCACAAACGGAGACAAGTCGATATCTATCTTTGCCTTCTTGAAGGAATCCGAAACAGCATCCACCAATGGCTCGGCCAACGAATTCTTGATAGCCTTAGGCAGATTGAAAGAAGGCATCTTTCCGACAGCATTCCGAATTTCTTCGACAGCATCTCCCAACAAAGAGTCAGCTTGGTCACCAATATCACCCACGGCATCTTCCACTTTATCACCCACCTCGTTCAAACCATCCTTTATTGATTGAGTCAATTCTTTGGCTTTGTCATCAATGGTTTGCAATACTTCCTCCACATTTTCTTTACATGTAGAGCCTACTTCCTTCAGTTCTTTGGCTATATCTTTTATCTCAGCACTTAATTCCGAGCCTATTTCTTCCAATTGGTCCTGAACAACAGATACCACTTCTTTAACAGCCCCTTTTACCTCATTCAATACATCCGACATCTTTTCTTTCAAGGCAATTGCCATTTCCTTCAGCATATCAATCACCTTTCGAATGGTAGTAATCAGAGGTTGGAATTTTGCCCAAATATCTTGTGCCAAATCCTTCGCCTTTTCTTTCAACTCGTTGACCAACTGAATCAAACGGCGTTGCAATTTTTTGAGCAAATCTTCCAAAAGACCTTTCAAAGAATTAAAATCAGGGATATCCGGATTGATGTTATGCAAAATATCCATCATTCGTTTCAATACATCTTCTGCATCTGCCACACAAGCGATAGGATACAACCGTTTGAAATGTTGAACGGGTTGAGTGAACAAGGATTCCATCGACTGCCAATTAAGCACTGTCAATTTGATTGGATAACTGAAATTTTGAATGCTATCCAATTTACTCTGCAACGTAGTCGAAATATCATCAGCAATCTTTATTGCAGTCCCTCCAGCCTCATTGAATCCCGACTGTAGAGTTTCTAGAGTTTCCAACGCATTGTCACCTTTGGTAAAGAATTGATCTATCGTCTGGAGTTGGATTCCCGTTGTACTAATGGCAGCCAATCCCATACCCGTAACCTGTTGGGTAACTTTCAACTGATCCTGTACGCCACCAATAACATCCTTTGTCTGTTCTGTTATATTTTCAACTCCGTCTTTTATATTTTCATTGGCCTTTTGAATAGCATTTTCAGCAACTTGAATCAAATTCTTGATATTAGATGGTAGCTGCAAAGTGATTTCTTTTTCCTTTAATACACCGAGGAAATCTAATATAGAATAAGTAACTGACAAAGCATGTGACAATTTTCGATAACCATCACTATACTGTACTTTCAACTTATCAGAAGAAGAATTTATTGCATCGGCAACATTTTTCTTCAATTCACCATCGACCTTACTATATAAACGTTGTGCATCTTTCAAGGTTTCTTGAAGTACATCTTCAATCTCTTTTACATTAATATCACTTAATGCATCGTTTACTTCATTAGTAATAGCATGAGTTATATCGTCGACACTATCCTTCAAAGCAGTGATATGATTTTCGATGGTAAGCTTCACATAATCGATCTCATCTTTGAATACCTCCTTAGCATTCTTCAGTAAAGTCATCAGAATATGATCCAAGATTTGACGAGCAAACTGTTTATTCAAGAACTGTTCTTCAATACTCTGTCTAACAGTATTGGATGCGGAAGCAAGTTCTTTAGAGATTTCCTCCCATTCAACATCAGAAACAGTCTTGACTAAATCAACGATGGACTTTATACGTGGTACGACCTTATCAAGCATAGCAGCCACTTCATCTCCATCCAAATTTTGATCATTTTCAAAATCCTTGATCGTTTGTTGAAGGTCACTACTCAACCCTTCTGCTTCCGCTATCAAGCGAAGAGCTATTTCCTTCAACTCGTCCAAATTTTCATAATGACTGATATCATATCCAACTCTTGCGAACACTGCGTCCACAATGTTACACATACCATCCACGTATTCGCTAATAGATTTATCTTCTGCCTCCAGATTCATATTAGCCACGGCTTCGCGCACACGTACGAATTCCTTTTGCAAATCTTGAATCAATGCCTCTTTTACTTTATTCAGCAAAAGCAAAATTTTACTGACAACTGTATTGTCTTGTTCCATAAGAGTATTAGATTTTATTTTATTAGCACAAATGTAATAAAAAAAATAATGCAAATAGAATATCTCCTACCTATTTTATCATAAATACGTAAAATTAAGTATCATTTTGCTTATATACGTAATTTTACGTATATTCTTCAAAAAACATCGATTTCATCGAATAAATAAAGGAGAAATGGACAGGATGTTTAATGCAATTACCTAACTTATCAAAGAAGGTATGCTCAATCCTCAAGAATTCTTCAAAATGCATCAAATCAACATCTGTCATCGTATCAAGACCTAATTTATAGTTTTTGCCTTTATACAATTCGAAACGCATCAACATCCGAATCATAGACTTAAACTGTCTCGCCCGATTTTCAGTCTTGATACGCATCTCGATAAATTCATTCAAATACTTGTACAGAGTATTTTCTGAATTTGTATCTGCCGAAGCATGAAGCAATGATTCACCATGATGAAAGACATGAATCATGTCCTCTATCTTCTCCTTGCTTAACAAGTTTGTATCAACAGACAAGCACTGATTCAAAATGTAATTTACCAATTCGTCTAACCGCTTCTGTGTTTCCAATACTTCTACTGAATATTGGGTTCTAACTCGAGGTATTTTAAGTTTACCTTTAGCATTATCCCAATACTGCGACAAGACATACACTTTAGACTTTACTCTAAATACCTTAGTACGAGAAAAGGATATTCTTAACAATACCTCACTTTTCCCATCGCCCTGCGTTACCTTACTCGATAGTGTCAATTTTACTGTTGCCATAATTATATCAATTAAATTAGGCTACAAAAAAATAGAAAAAAGGAACTCAATGCTGAGAGGAAAAATTGAATAAAATTTTCACTTTCCCCCTAGCCTAGAAATCATCGTAATTACGGTTGACAAAAACATCTGTTTTTGTCAACCAACTCCGACACTAGTGAGTTTTAATGGGAACTAATGAGAACAAATCATCTCATAATACGCTGTTTTCATGCTCGTTGGGTATCATTCGGTACTATAATCGACTCCCTCCAGGTCCACAAAAAGATTTTAAGAAACTGATTTTCAGATGCTTTTTTTTAATTCTGATAATTCACGATATTGGGGAATTTATACAAGAACTTCCTACGTAAATTTCATTCTATTAAATTAGTTCGTATATTTGTA
>JAEIGA010005228.1_pt1 | contig 19909 bp, 46 predicted proteins | sample 9270691 | NCBI WGS metagenome assembly JAEIGA01 (sample SAMN17057246, study PRJNA624740) | gut metagenome | biome: biome; isolation source: fecal sample | host: Bos grunniens | place: China: Xizang | collected 2019 | reverse complement strand
TGCAGCGGATAAGGTGAGAAGAAAGTGAGAAAGGAGAATACGAATGGAGTTACTTATCGTGGCGATTATATGCATTTTGCTGTACATGAATAAATCAGGCAGCAAATAACGAGCGTGGCCTCGGAGAAATCCGGGGCTATACGCTTTTTCCACTATAACCTCCGGTCAAGTTCGGAACAATCCAAGATTTTCCGATACTATAATGCCCGGAAAGGGCAGAAGGAGGTAAAACTATGTGGAGTTTTGAGAATGATAAAGTTCGCACGAAGTTCGGTACAGTGCATCTGAGCCGGATTCTTGCATCCTGGAGAAATGAAGGAGGCGAAATGCCCGATTACCACGATGACAAATCGTTGTATTGGCGTTGGTGCTCTGAGATTCTCGGGATGTCGGATGAAGACATCGGGCACTCACTCGAAATGTATGCGAACGGAAAGCTGGAACTTGAAATGTCCGCAACCCGCTTTCTGAAAGAAAACAAGGGCGGCTCCTGAGGAAACTCAGGGGCTATCCCCTTTTTACATTTTCAACTCCTATAATGCCGAAATGGCAGAAGGAGGTAACCGATATGAAAGGAAAGGCACTTATCTTCGGACTTATTGCAGCAGCGGTGAGCGGCGTTGCGGGAGATCTTTGCGAAAAAGGTCTCTTTGCGGCGGATGAGAAACTGCAGAAGCGAAAGGCACTGAAGCTTGGTGATCTTCCGGAAGATCCGGACGACATCACCATGGAGGCAGAAGAGGAGCCCTCGGAGTAATCCGGGGGTATCCCTTTTAGCTTTTTCCGCTCCTATAATGGACTCTTATGAGTTACATTATTTGAGGAGGAAATTCAAAATGAAGAAGGAAAAGAAGAAACTCAAAGTTCGTATGAAGGAATGGTACGAGAGAAACAAGGAGAAACTGATCTTCTTGTCAGGAGTAGCACTCGGAGGTGTTACAGTCAACAGTATGTGGAAGGCTGTACGGAACTTCGAGTCACACAAATCGACAGAGGAGGGTCATACGCTCAGTCTCTCGGACATCGACGATGAAGAGCTGATCGACCTTTACATGGATGACCCCGAATTCCGAGAGGAATACAATGTGACGGAAGAGGAGTACACTGCTTGGAAAAACAGGCAGGAGGACTTAAAAGAGCTTGAAGAGCTCGAGGAGGAGTACCCTGAGTAATCAGGGGCTCTCCCTTTTATTTCTAGGAGGTAATCAAATGCTATCTTTTTTTGGAAGAAAAACCATTTATGAGGACTATGTTAAGGAGGAACCCGAGATGAAAACACCTGAAGAAAATACCGCCATTCAAATTTCTCACATTGCTGTCGAAGCAGCAAAACAAGTGAGTATCGAGACCGTCGAAGAGCTGATGGACAAGGTTGTTAATCTGGAATTCTTAACAACGAACGCCATTGACGGAACACCGCTCGGCGTCATCAGAACTGAAGATGTCATGCGAATCCTTTGCGACTATTTCGAGGTTGACGGCAAGAAGACTAAATGGCAGGCGTATAGCACCTAATTTTTCCGTTCCTATAATGCCGAAATGGCAGAAAGGAAGGTAGAAAAATGAACAACAGATTTTCTAGAGGAGCGAGCATCACAGTTATGCTTGAGGAGTTCGCGAGATACGCGAAAATTGCAGAGAGCCTTGCGCTGCTCTGGGATACATCAAACGATGATCCCGAGGAGCTTGCAAAACTCAATACAATTCAGTGTTATGCGAAAACTTGCGAGGAGATGCTCGAAGACATCAAGGAAAACGTTAAGAGCGAAATGCCTTACTACGGCGGAGAGGAGGCCTCGGAGTAATCCGGGGCTATCCCTTTTTTCGCTCTGACCTCCGATCAAGCACTGAACTTTTCAGTTGCTATAATGGTCAATAGACCAGAAAGGAAGGTAAAACCTATGGAACTGAAGAAGAAAATCAAAGAAAAGTTCGAGGATGCGAAAGCTACGTACAAGCTGCACCGCAGTCAGATCAATGCTATGATCGCGGCAGCCGTCGGAGGAACTCTCGGCGCTTACTTTATCACGAAGAAACTTCGTGGCGAAGAGAACGAAGAAGAGGAACCTAAGACGTGCCGCAGATGGCAGGACGATCCTGAATGGGAAGAAGGTACAGTGTCGTATGGAGAAGACGACATCCACGGAGCGTGGTTCACGACGCATGACGGTGGACGGATATTCTTCGCAGAGAAAGATGACGGAAGCCTTCCGTAAGGCAATGGAGCCCTTGGGAGAAATCTCAGGGGCTCTACTTTTTCAGCTCCTATAATGCCGAAAGGCAGAAGGAGGTATGAATATGACAATCAAAGAAAAAATTGAGATCTACAGCGAATTGCGTAAATGCTCAGATACCACGCTTGTTGAGGTCGTGGAACATGAGCTTAGAAGCATTAGAGCTACGAGAGATGGATACTACTGGTGTGGAAGCGTAGTCCGAAAGGGCAAGGCGCTTAGCATGGAAAGATCCTGGTTTCGTATCCAGTGCGCATCTAAGCTTTTGAAGAAGGACAGCAAGCGTAAGGCAAAAGAGCTTGCAAGGAACTGGATCGTAAATGTCATGGAGGGGTCCTAACAGGCCCTCTCCTTTTTACCTCCAATCAAGCACTGAAGTTTTCAGTTGCTATAATGCCGAAAGGCAGAAGGAGGTTTTTATGAGAAGAAAACAATACGAAGGCGATCCGGATTTTTGGGTAATCCCCGGAACAACCGATCGAATCCACGAAGACTTCAGTTATGTTGTCGAACAGGACTTCAACCCAGACTTCGTCCTTGGATACGGAGAGAACTCGTATCACGAAGGATTTAAGAATGGTCTGGCAGTTGCAGGTCTTGCTTCGGCAGTGGCTGGAGCGATCTACGGCGGAGTGAAGCTGATCCGTAAGAAGATTCGAGATCGCAAATCAAAGAAAACTAAATCTGAAAAAGAGGAGGCCTCGGAGTAATCCGGGGCTATCCCCTTTACCAAGTTTTAAAGGAGGAATTCAAAATGGAGCCGCAATACGGAGTTATTATCGCACTGACAATCGGAATGGTTATTGGCGTGCCGTTCATTGTCTTTATGATACACGTAATTCAGCGCTTACGTTATTTAAAGTCCGAAAACCGTACGATAGAGGGCGAGCTATTCGTTACGGATGAAGGAGAGATCTATTCCGAGTTCGGCATTGACTTTGAAGAGATAAAGGCTCGGGATACGATTCTCTTAAAAGTACATCACATTAAGTCTGGAGGGTCTATCGATGAGCGAGAACATTCTTAAAAAGTATGGGATCTACCGTACAAGCGTACCTGAAAAAGGTAACAAATTCTATAACACCATCGGCAACGGTGGATGGAGTAGTGCTATCAAAGGAAGTCCTACCAACGCAAACGCGGACGTCCTTAGTAATTGTGCTGGATGGGCATTTGGCTATTTCAACGAGATTGCGTATAAGATCCTTGGAGAGGGAGGCATAAAGAATCTTTTTCAGGAGAATGGCGGCAAACTGAAGAACCTCAATTCTAACAGCCGTATGCCTCTTCTTCAGCCTCTTAACGCAGAAAACTTCTATGACGTAGCGCTTTCGCAAGGTATCACCGTGTCACAGACGCCCAGTGTTGGTGACATCATCTGCTGGCAGAAGGGAGCCACGAGAAAAAGTTCTGACGGTGCAGGTCACGTAGCGATGGTCATCGAGGTCATCTCTCCTACGTGCATCATCACATCCGAATCTGGATACGGCTGTTCGAATCCCGTCTGGACACAGACAAGAAGTAAGGGCAATGATGGCAATTGGGGTCAGTCCAGTGCCTATAAGTTCCTTGGTTTTATCAAGAACCCGGCGATCAACACTGAAACTGATCCGTATCCGGTTCCGACAAGAGTTCTCAAAGAGGGCGACCATGGAGACGATGTCAAGTGGATGCAGTGGAAACTTAAGAAACTTGCGTACCTGCCTGACGATGTTGACGGTTGGTTCGGAGTGCATACACTCGGAGCCCTGCTCGTCTTCCAGCTGAAGAATGGTCTCGACGTTGATGGTGTTTGCGGTCCGGCAACGAGAAAGAAGCTGCAGGCCATTTGAGTTTTACTCTTGAAATTCAAAATGCATAAGTTTTCCACTCTGACTTCCGGTCAAGCGCTGATTTTTTCAGTCGCTATAATGCCGAAATGGCAGAAGGAGGTAAACTATGAGAACAAGAGTAAATGGAAGAAAGGCGAAGAGAATCGCGAGACGGAGATTCCTGCTGGAGTTCAAAGGTACCGTCCAGCTTGGAAAAGCTATGAAGCTTAATAAACAAGCACTGGACGACGGACTGATGGACAAGCAGACGTATCTCCAGACTCGAGAAATTTACGCTAAGCAATTCATTGATCTTCTTGATCAGGAGATGCCGGCAACTGTTTGAGGTGAAGAGCCGTGGATTATATTCTGCGGCTCTGCTTTTTTCCACTCCTATAATGCCCGGAAAGGGCAGAAGGAGGTAAAACTATGGAAAGAAGAGTAGAAGAGATCGAAAGAGAGTTTTTCGGTGAAGTGCTTGACGATGAGGTTCGTGAAGCGGCAATGATTAAGAACATTACTGACCTGAGATTCTACAAGTGGTATATTGAACACTATGCCGCTGACGAATCCTGGGAGGCAATGCTTCAGGCGTGCGCCGTGTATATGAACGAACTCGAACATCGTGCAGAAACTGAAGACCTCGATAAACCCGATCAGATTGCTCTTGAAGGGTGGAGAGCCCTTCGTAGTGGAGCTTTCAGAATCGATGAGGAGCCCTCGGAGTAATCCGGGGGTATCCCTTTTTTCCATTCCTATAATGGTCAAACGACCAGAAAGGAAGGTAAAGATCATGAAACTTGAAGAGAAGAAGAAAATTCGTAAAGAGATCTATGCACTCGGTTATCAGGAGCTTTTGAAGCTCATCGAGACCGAGTCCAAGAGGCTCAGAGATCTTGATTCACAACCCGAATCGCATGTAACATTCGGACCTGCAGCTTGTAAAAAAGCTATGCAGATCCATCTGCGCATGTCGAGATCGGCGTATAAGATCAAGCTCGCAGCCAAACGACTTGAAATCGGATGTCAAATCGATGCACGGAGAAACTCGAAGGATTTTATCGAAGGTATCATGATGAGCACGGAGGTTCCGGAGTAATCCGGGCCTCTATGCTTTACTTTTTCCGACCCTATAATGAAGAAGAAGGCATGGACTTCCATTCGCAATTCGACTAATGACGGGTAAAGCCGTGTGCTGGGAAACTGGACGGTCGACGAAGGGTGAGAAACCTGGAGGGTAGAATAGGAGTTCCTAAACCGATTTTTCAAAAAGACTATGAGCAGAGACTGGTTATCAAAGCTTATAATCTTTCGCAACAAACTTTAAGTTTTCAAAAGGAGGTTAAGTATGTCAGACATTTACGGAATCGAAAACAATCTGATTCAATACTTCAACGAAAGGAAAGACTACGTTGGTCCATTTCTTCAAACGATGAGAATGGCCTATGATATTACCCAGCAGGAGCTGTCAGAGGCAACCGGATACAGCGTTCAGACGATAAGCCGTATAGAGAACGGTAAAGCAAATCCTATGGGAGTCGCCGGTCATGATATTTTCGAGTATCTCTTGAAAGAGAGTGGAAACAGCGAAAATGAGATCCTTTCGGAGTTTTCGATATTTTGCAGCAATATGCAGGCGGCGGAAGCATATGACGAGAGGATCGCACAGTAAGTTTTTTTTCCGCGCAATCAAAGATTTTCCGCTGCTATAATGCACGAGCAATCGTGACGCTTATTTGTAGGAGGTAAATCCCATGAGAATTGTTATTCTGAAGGAAGATGGAACCCCGGACAAAACGGCAATGGCAAAGGAGAGAGTAAAGGAGACTCTCACGAAAGTGGCTGATGGAACTAAGAAGTTTCTGTCGGGCGCGTGGCAGTTTTGCAAGGATAATAAGGAGGAACTGATTGTTCTGGTTCCGCTCGGACTTGCGGCAGCGAAGGGTGTCAAGAATTTGGCAACCCCTTCTGTTGACCGTGGATCTGAGCGTTACCGGATCGATCATACTTACTATGATCCTTCGACTGGTGCGCACTGGCAGCTTCGTAGATCCCTCAACAATCGTGAGAGAGCCGAACTGATGCAGCGCCGTCGTTCTGGCGAGTACACCGAAGATATTCTGGATGACATGGGCGTACTCAGATGAGCAACAAGGCTATGGTCTCGAACAGAGGCTATAGCTTTTCGATATTTTCAGCGCCTCTAATGGAACCATAATTCGATGGTTCTTTGAAACTAAGGAGGTAAAAGCATGAAAATTAACGGTAAAAAGTTGATGAAAGCGGCTGCACTTCTGGGCACAGGTATGACGATCGGCCATATCACCCAGTCCATGTATGAAAGAAAACTGGACGAGGTTGATGGCTTGAATCTCAATCTGCTCGGGAAAGTGAGCTGGAAAATCAGTGAGTACTGGAAGACGTGCACTGAAACGTTCAAAGAGATGGTCGAATGAGTTCGTACCCTCGGAGTAAAATCCGGGGGTAACTTTTTGGCCATTCCATTTTTTTCAACTCCTCTAATGAAGAGGTGAACGATCTGTGACGCCTTGCTTTAGCAATAGCTTTAGCACGACGCAGATCAGATCCTACACTTCTTTTGAAGATCTTCAAACCATTATATTTTTGTAGGAGGTAACCCATGAAAGGATTAAAACTCAACAGCACAACCCTTAAGTCCTTTGCGAAGTCCGCAGGTAAGTTCATCGAGAAGAACGCTCCTGCACTCCTCGCAGGTCTTGGCGTTGCCGGTATGATTGGCGCTGTCGTATCGGCTGCCGCTGCCGGTGGAGAAGTCAAAGAGGCTCTCGAGAAGGCCGAGATCAAGAAAAACGAGCAGGCTCTTAAGGAACGCATGGAGACTGGTTCCGACAAGACTCCAATCGAGCCGCTCAACTGGAAAGAGCGTGGCATCGTCTACGCAAAGCACTACTGGAAGACAGTTCTGTGGATGCTTATCGCACTCGGAGGCGTGTGTGGATCTGTCTATTGTGGCAACCGCAAAATCAAAATGTATGAGGTTCTTGCGGCAGCAGCAAGCACAAATCTTATCGACTTCGAGGAAGCGACCAAGAAGGTTGTCGGAGAGAAGAAGTTCGAGCAGATCAAGAGTCAAATGCTTGACGATGACATGCAAAAGAACCCCCCGTCCGAAGAGATCATTCACAATACCGGCAGAGGCAATACCTTGATGTATGAACCGTGGTTCCGTACATACTTCCGTCACGACATCGAGAGTGTACGCAGTATAGCAGGCGATATCACCGCACATGCAGCAAAGAATGGTGATATTCGCATGGACGAAATTTACGAGTGGCTCGGTATCGATAAGCATAAGGAACTTGAGGACTTCCTTGCAGACGTGAACGACGGCGTGTATCACAATCTCTTGCAGATGCACGGATACTTCTGTAAGCCTGACGAAGGAGTCTATCATCTTCCGGAACTTAAGAAGCCTGCAAGGGTCAAGAGCGTAATGCTCAACGGTAAGGAGGAACCGTGCTACATCGTAGACTTTGGCAAACCGATGAGCATTGATGATCTGGAGCGTGGGTTTCTCGACTGAGGACCCATGCCCAATCACCGATGAATACGAAGCGTTCAAAAGGATGGATGGGGCTGCGGTGCTTGACGCCAATGCCCCTACCGTCGAGCGTTCGCATGAAGCGTATCTTAGGGCGTACTTTGATTCAATAATCAACGACCCTACGATACCATTTTAAGGAGGTAACGGCAATGGCGCTCTTTAAAAAACTCACAAAGAAAGTGGTTTCGGATGTGAAAGAGACCGTTAAGGAAGAAACCCAGAAAACCACAGAAGAAATCAAAGACGACATCAAAGCGGCTCTTAAAGAAGCGCTCCCTCTAATCATTGCGGTCGTAGGGGGCATTCTCGCTGTTGCGGTCGTCAAGAAGCCAACGGTCACTGTAAAAGTGATCGTCAAACAGGTGAGCGAATGAAAAGATTTTTCAAAATCACATCGATATTCGGTGGGGCTCTGTCAGTATTGATGGAGCTCCATTTCTTCTACGCGATATGCTCGATCATTTCAGCTAAGGCGCGTGGAGAGCCGTTAACGATCCCGTATGGTAGGCTCATGATCCTTGATGTTTTCATCTCGATTATGAGCCTTTACATATACATGTCGACGGAAACCTACCTGCAGAGAGGAGAAGACCATGGCGAATAAGAAGCTTAGCTTAACCGAAGAGGTGGAAGCGACACTTTTGACTTTGCTTGATGAGTATCATATCACTGGTATGTCAGAGCAAGTGGCAAACATCTTCTATGGGAAGTACGTTCTGCTCAAAGTTAAGTGGGCGATCGAATTCTTTTTGATCGGTTTCCTCTTTATATTTTTCGGCATCCTCCTTTGGAACTGGAAGCCTGAAACGTTTGAATGCAAAACTGCATTAAAAGTTGTACTTGAGTGCGGACTCTACTGTGTATGGAGCTATCTGTGGAGTACATCCTATGATAAGCATGCCGTAGAAACCACAAGAAAGTTCGTTTCTCTTGCAAATCTTTACCCTAACGACTTCACAAGAAAAACTGAGGAGGATCCAAACAATGGCACTGAAGGAAATGCCGACAAAAGATCAGAATAACTATGCTCTTTCAAAGGGCGAGACCGTAGCGACACCGTCAAGAAAAGGTCCGAAGCTTAAGGAAAAGACCTTCAAACAGAAGATCCGAGACGCTTTTATTGCGGAAGAAGTTCACGACATCAAGGATTACGTCGTATTTGGCGTCATCATTCCCGCGATCAAGACAACATTCCGCAATCTCATTGTGAACAGTATTGATATTTCTCTCTTCGGTAAAACTCAGAAGGGCGGACAAGGCGGAAAGCAAGGCGGCGGCTCATACATCAGCTACGATAGAGCCTACCAGAGCGGTAACAGCCAACCGCAGCAGCCTACGAAGAGCGGAAACACAATTGACGTTAGAGAACTTGACAGAATTTGGTTTGAAACCAAGGACGATGCTGATGAACAGATTCGTCTCATTCGTGATATTTACGATTACAACGAAGGCGTTCTGTCAGTTGCAGAGTTCCTCGATGCAGCGCAAATGAAAGCCTCTCCCATTCATACTAAATGGGGATGGATTGATATTTCAAACGCGTCTGCAGAACCCTATCCGGATGGAAGCGGCTGGTATGTTAATTTGCCGAGACCGAGACCGCTTTGATATTTTGAGGAGGTAACATATGAATCAGGTTTTTAAGAGAGGTAAGCAGTTCGTCAAATTTGCGATCCGTCACTGGAAGTTCATCGTTGGAACCGCTACGAGCTGCTGCGGCATGTATCTCATCGCAAAAGGTGAGTATGAGTCAGGCCTTAAGGACATGGGCGAAATGACGGTTTCTGCCCTGGGCAACTGCAAGGATCTTGCTCCTGGCGATCCTCAGAAGCTCTATGAAGAGAAGTACACCGAAGGCATGAACAAGCGCTGGAAGGAAATGTACGAGTGATATTTTTTCCGTTCCTATAACGGAGGTGATTGCATGAAAGTCACAAGCTCAATTGCGGATGTCGTGAAACAATGCAAGATAGGCGGAGCGCTGAAGATTGTTCTGTCTGGTATCCTTGCCGGTGCCGCTGCAAAACTCGCACTTGACGGTGCGATGCAGTATGGGTACGGTATGGGAGCTGAACAGGCTGGAGAATCTGCGTTCCGTTTTATCAAGCAGGCCCAGGAAGAGGGGCTTGACGATGACGCGATCGAACGGTGCTGCGAGGCAACGCACCAAGAAAAATGAGGCAATGGAGCCCTTGGGAGAAATCTCAGGGGCTCTACCCTTTAGTGTGAATTTGAAGGAGGATTTCAAAATGAAGGTTAATAAGAAAGTTGTCGGTCATGTTGCAAAGGTCGCCCTGGTATCGCCGTTTGCCACATTTGTCGGATTCTGCATTGATGCGCCTTTTGAGATTTATCATGGCGCTCGTTTCTATTCCGAGAATCCGGAGGCAACCTACGAGGAGTATCGTACCGCACATAATGAAGCAGAGGAAAAGCTTATCGGATGCTTCGATGAATTGCTGCGTGTAATGATTCCTGGATGGAAGGAGAACTGACTATGAGATTCAAAGTCTTTCAGATTAGAAGAGCAGAGTCCAAATCCGACGGCCATAACCGTTACATCTATGCAAGTTCTATGTCGAGAGCTATCAACGCTGTATACGAGAAATATCGTATGACGACCGGATTGATCTTCCCGTACAACGTGAGAAAGTTAAACGACCTTTCTCTCTGCGAGCTCTCTGACGGGAAGCGGAAATTCTTCATCAAAGAAATCACGGATGCTGGAGTCATTTCGGAGCTTGAGAGATTACACAGGATCATGCCTGCAGCCGAGTACCAATAAGGAGGTGACACAAGATGGACGGCGTGTTTAGCATCTCTACTTTCACCGAACCAAGGTTCCGCAAGTGGTCGGATGTTCATCCAAAGACTGGCACCATTATTGGCCTTGTTCATCATGGGGCTAATGTCGGAGTTTTTGCGATCTTCGATTATGGTCCGGAATACGACGTCGATAGATGGGATCGCGAGCTTAAGGTCTACCTGCCGACTGATACAGACTTCAAAGGCTGGGGCGGAAAGTGGTGGCCTTTGTCTTCAATCTGCAGCAGCTTCCCCGATTCCGAGATCGCAAGACATTTCTCTGGAATTCAAAATCACCCGGATAACTACCTCTGGATCTATCCGAATCTTGAGCCATACGTGACAGAGGACTGGTACAAAGAGTTGCTTGATGCGACTCCCGACCTGAAGCTCGAAGGAGGTACCCAATGTATCTAACTGTTAGCGAGGCAGCAGCAAGACTTGGAGTAAGCCAGGAGACAATCAGACGATGGTGCAGGAGTGGCAAGATCCCTTGTGCCATAAGCTCCAGAAAAGAGGGGTACGTCCTTGATGAGTCGTACATTAACTGGCGCCGAGTGTGCCCCGATTACTCTGAAACTACCGGCGGAAGACTCCGAACCCTTCGAAAAGATAGGAAACTGTCGGTCCTTACTGTGTCAATGGCTGTTAGCATGGACCCGAATGATCTTTCAGCTATTGAACGTAACCGCAAACGGATGTCGATTAACGTTCTGAAGAAGCTTTGCCGCTTTTATGATGTTAGCGCAGATTATATTCTGTGCTTGGATGTGAAGGAGGATACTAATGAGCAAGAAGCCTGAAACTTACCGCATGGATCTCGAATGCCCGTATGGAAAGACCATTACTTTCCGCCGTTCGGCAGTGTCCAAGAAAGCCTGGGAATACCTGGTCTATAAGTTCGGAATCAGTCAGATTCCTCCTGAGAGAATCCAATCTATAACCATTGACGGAGAGGATGATTTCGGTCATCTTATCATTAACATCATTGCTGAGAGAGACGATAAGGAGGCATACGATGGCTAAGACCTTTGCAGCAACGTTTAAAGTCGTTACGATCCGCGAATGGATCAATGCTTGCTGCCACAGAGAGGACGGCGCAAGAATTGACAGAATGTTTCGACATGACCTCGAGTCTATCGGTCCCGGTATAGATGCACCGTTGTGGGAGAAGGAGAAGTTCTTTGAGAAGTGGCTTGAAATGGACTTCTCTCCTGCGAAATGGCAGAAAGCCGGAACCTCAACTGGAACCAGCGGTGGAAGGATCGAGCTTGGATGCAGCGCAAGCGATCTGTACCGACCTTGGAGTTTCAGACTCGGCTAATAAGGAGTGATATTTTGAAATCTCGCGACACTGTGAAGTTTATGGGCATGAAGCTTCTCTATACGCAGCTTTCCATCGTGAAGGGTGACGGCCTTAGAGTCTTCAGAAGCCTTAGCAAACCAAAGCTTTTGCAAAGGGTCTCCAGTGGACTTTTTGTGTACGACAATGTCCTTTGGATGCGCATGATTGAAATCGATAAGGGCATGCGACTTCCGAATGGTGCTCGCTACTTTGCGTATACGCCGTTTTGGAAGCCGAAAGAAAGAAAGCGCATCTATAAGTTTCAGATGAAGGACGGTAAGACGTATGAGTACCACAGCTTTTAAAAGAAACTGGCGCTCTGCAACTCGCAAACCGCCTGAAGTCAACAAGATCGTTCTGTACAGACGCAAAGGCGAGGATAAGGAGCGTCTTGCTTTCTGGGATGGAACGGACTATTATATTTTCGATCTCCAGAGAGGCGAGTGGATGAAACATCATGAGTTCTTTGCATGGGTTGCAAATCATGAGACTCCCGCTCCCCTTTCTGAGTTCGAGTATTCCGATGTTCCGAAAGACGCTTACAAATACGTAGCGTTTTATGCAATCGCCGAATGCCGGAGGAACAGACTTCTTTCCGGATTATATTTATGAGGAGGATAATGCAATGGCAACCAAGAAGAATGCGGTCAATGAAGTGACTATCACAAAGACCATCAAAATCACGTCTATCGTGAAGCTGGCAAGCAACGACGAGACAGCCGCTCAGAAGGCTATCGACAAGGAAAACACCCGCATCACAAAGGCGCTTTCCAAGCTCGGCGTTGACAACATCGTTGCGACAGAGGAGAAGACATTTCTGAATCTGGCGGAATGATTCCAACTTTTTCAATTCCTCTAGTGGAGATATAGATGGTGTAATTGGTAACACGCTTGCTTTCGAGCAAGAGACTATCGGTTCGAGTCCGATTCTATACTCTTTCAATCTATTATATTTTAGGAGGTTTAACCTATGAGCTTCAAATCAAAGGTTACCGGTTTTGTAGTCAAAGCCGGCAGAAGACTCCAGCAGAAGTGCCCGACACTGATGGTTGTTGGCGGCGTTGCTGGTCTTGTCGCGGCTGGTGTGCTCGCTTGCAAGGAGACACACGAGCAGCTTGACGGGGTTCTCAAAGAGCATAAGGAGAAGGTGCAGGCGATCAAAGATATTCGTGACGGCAAGGTCGTTCTCGATGAGATCAGCACCGAGGAGTACGCAGAGAAGAAGTACAAGAAGCACCTTCTTCACATCTATCTCTGCACAATCTGCAAGCTGGCTAAGGTCTACGCTCCGGCAGCCGCACTTGCAGCAGCATCGATCTTCAGCATTCTCTGGGGTCACAAGATCATCACAAGACGGCATCTCGCAGCTGTTGCTGAATGCTACGGACTGAAACAAACGGTCGATGAGCTGCAACGCGAAAACGACGCACTCAAACGAGGAGAACCCGTTGATATTCCGAAAAAGGAAAAAGATGCGGAGCCTGACTCTAAGGACGCTGAAGATCTCAAAGAAACCGTAAACAAGAAGCGCCCTTACACATACATCGCATCCCGCGAAACAATCAAGACCGACTGGTGGGACGATGACGAACAGCTGATGACACGAAAGCTCGAACAACTGCTGATGCAGCCTGCAAACGCAGTGTTTGAAGAGCGTGGAGAGCTCACTATCATTGACTGCATGAGAGCTCCGTGGGAGAGAAGGTATCTTAAGAAGTATCCTGAAACCAGATCTGCAGGCTGGTGGAGAGATAATCCTTATGCTCCTGGTCTTCCGGCGGTACATCCTGTGAATTGTCGCGTCAATCGTATCAGCGGTCCTGGAGAGCCGCTTGTGCTGAGCGTTACATTCGATGCGCAGGGTGATATTTACGCTGCAATGGAGCTCGCTAAGAAGGAGCAGCGAGAGACAAAAGCCAAGTTCCGCAATCGTGCAAAACTGAAGCCGAAGTATGCCTGATGTTTTAAGGAGGTAGCCTATGAAGAAGGTCATCAGATTCTTGGCCCTGGCGCTTGCTGGGGCCTGCATCCCGGTCTATGCATATCTCTGTGGTCGCAATGACGCAACTGAAGAGAACGTAGAGACCGTTACCTATCCGGATGGCACCGTTGTGACCAAATGGAATGGCGGTGCTGTTGTAAAGGCAGAACCCATCGGTGACGAAGACGCTGAGGAAGAGGAGGTTCTTGGCGTCTAAGTTATATTTTTTCGAGGTCCCATGAAAGAAGCAGTTTGAAAGAAAGGTTAGGAGGTAACCAAAATGGCAGCTAACACAAAGAAGGTAGGCTATTCCGTTCCCGAGGTTTGCCAGATCATCCACTGCAGCAATGCAACGCTGTACCGGCTCATCAATGATAAGGAGATCGAGTGCCTTATTACGGATGCGAAGACCCCCGGAGGAAGACGGCAGTTCCGTTTTCTTAAGGAGCACATTCAGCACTACATGCTGAAGCACTATGATAAGTTCGAGGATTCCACACTTCGGTCCTGGGGTGTCATGACCACTCCTAAGAAGTACGTGGCGAACGCTGCTACACCTAGGATCCCGATTGATGCATTCAGCAAGCCTCTCGAAGGAACTCCCACAAAGCCGAACCCCAATATGGATCGCGTTACGCCTTCCCAGTGGTCTTCCCCTAAAAAGCCTCACATTCTCACTCCTGAAGAGAAGGCTAAGGCGAGAGAAGCAAAGGCATCCGATCAGTCTAAGTATCAGAAGCCTCTTAAGACATTCCCGAAGTTCAAGCTCGAAGTCGACATGCACGCAGGCGAGATGATCATCGAGAATGATATTTCTATCAGCGGCATCGAGAGTCAGACTGCTGCAGATATCGCAAAGGCGCTTCTGTATGACCGGAATATTCGTGTGAAGGAGATCCGAATCACGTTCGACGGCCTTATCGGCAAGGAGGACTAACATGAAACCTGTGTTTAACTATGACATTTCGGTTGCCGACCGAATCAACCAAATCAGCAATCTCCACGGCCACGGAACCGTAAAGCTTATGTTCCCTGCATCGACTACGGATGAGTGCATCGTAGAAGCGTTGATCGGTATCGCAAATGCTGGGATCTGTAAGTTCAAATCGGACGAGCACAATGAAAATTCAGGAGTAGACCAGGATCTCTATTATGAGGTCCTGGTTCCTGACTTTGAGCATTACATGATATTTTTGAGAGAACTCATCGAAAACTGGGATCTCGTTCCAATCGCAATCGTGTATGTGCCGTCAAAAGAGGAGGTGAATCTCTAATGCCGTACATCGAAATCCAGAGGCAGAGCTACATCGCTGATATCAGGGCGTCGCTTTCAGAAACGGAGGCGGCGCTCAAATCCTGTGAAGCAGACATCAAGCAGATCGATGATCTTATTGAGTACTGCAAAGCAAACAAATTAAGGAAGTTCAGAAGGCATGTTGTGATGCTTGAACGAAAGATCGCAACAGACCGGAAGAAAGAACTTCTTAGCAGGAAGAAAGTCCTGATAAAGCTCCTCATAAAGGCAGAAAAGTATGCTCCTGGAAAGGGGTGGCGGCCTTGAGATTCTGGGACGATAGATCAAACAACGCGGATATTTTCTTCGCAGTTCGGCTTCAGGAGTTGCTTGACAGTCGATTCATGTCCGCTGCTGATCTAGAAGATGCTGGTGTCGTGTCTGCGAGCTCTGTTAAAGAGTATCTTGAAAATGGGCGGTTGCCGAACGTGAGAACCGCTTGCAAGATCGCAGATTTCTTTGATGTTGACCTCGATTGGCTATTCGGAAGGGACGACTCCAGCATCGCCGCTCCCCTTTTGAATCAGCCTCAGATGAGAAATTTCGATGAGGAGAGGAAAATACCATGGAAGTAAAGTACACTGAAATCGAGAGGCATGGGAGCTGGGGTGCGGCCAATATGCGGAGAAAAGCACTCGCTGAGACCTATGGTAAGGCGAATCTCCTCATTCTCAAAGATTTGACCAGGTCTCCGTTTACAGCCTTTCGCCACGATCAGTACATTATATTTTTGAGGAAGACAAAATGAAACGGTATTATTGCGACCGGTGTGGAAAAGAACTGGATCCGGTTAAGCATAATCAAATCCGTGTCCTTGACTTTGATAATTCAGATGATTTTTCCACAAAGGATCTCTGTCCAAGCTGTACAAGGGGTCTGTGGAACTATCTGAACAAGTCCAGGATTAACTATAATGATATTTACAGGGAGGATTATTAATGAAGTTCTGGTTCGGGCTCCTTGCAGGCCTTGCTGCTGGAGCGATTGGCGGATATTTTGCTGCAAAGAAGAAATTCGATAAGCAGCTCAAAGAGGCGGCGGAGAAGCTCGAAACGCAGTATCAGGACCGTCTTAAAAGAGAACTCGAAGATGCTGATAAGAAAGCAGAAGAGCATGAGAAGCAAGCCGTTGTCGAAGCACTTAAAAGTGTCGAGGAAGAAGACAAGCACGTTAATGACGGTGTTGACGTGATTGCTCTCGCCGATGAGGAAACGGATGACGAGGAGGACCTTTTGATCCCTGATTGGGATGCCGGAAACGGTTCCGAATTCGACGATCCCGAAGCAGACTGGGACGCCTATATGGAGTCTATCTCTGAGTACATCGGCACTGCTCGCCCGTACAACATTACGGAGGCGATGTTCTCTGAAACGAAGATCGAATACCAGAAACGCAAATTATATTTGTGTGTTGACGAGGGCCAAGACTACGCATACGACGCGGAAACTGGTAACGTTGTTGAGAACTACCATCTTCTTATCGGAGATACGGAGTACGACACGTTGACACCAGAGCGTTGTGATAATGCTGCGTGGTACGTGAGAAATGACAGAGAAGAAACTGACTTCATGCTTCAATACCAAAATAGTGCGCTACTGCACTAAGTAAGGGAGGGGTTCGATGAATTTGAAAGAGTACTTCAGGTCTATGCTTAGCTGTGGGATAGCTAGCAAGATGACCGAAGACGAACTTCAGTACTGCATCGAGAACTCAAAAAAGCCAAGAGCGAGACTTAAACCGACTTCTCTTGGCAGCAACAAACCTTCTGTCGATTGGAACGATACTGTGAAGGTGGATACCAATCGAATCAGCAAAGAGGACTACTATCTTAATATAGCAAAAGCGGTCTCCCTACGCAGTACATGCCTTAGAAGAAAGTATGGCGCGGTTGTGGTTAAGAACGATACGATTGTGTCGACTGGATACAACGGGGCGCCAAGAGGTACCGATAACTGCTGTGACACCGGGGAGTGCATCAGAAAGAAGCTCAACATACCATCTGGGGAGAGGTACGAGCTTTGTCGTTCTGTCCACGCTGAGCAAAACGCTATCATTTCAGCAAACCGAAATGATACAAACGGAGCGACTTTATATTTGGCTGGTATTGACGCAGATACCGGCGTTATGATCGATGCACCGGATTGCTGCATGATGTGTAAAAGAGTAGTCATCAACAGCGGTATCACAAAAGTGATATTTTTGAACAGCGATGGAACGCATCGGACAGCAGATATTACTGAATGGATCAAGAATCAGAAGGAGAACAAATTATGAAGAAGATCAAGCACGATACAAGGGTCGCAATCTGGGGAATTGTCGGAGCCCTTAGCCTATTCGGTTTCGCGGTGTTCCTTGCAATGCTCGGACCGTACATCGAATCTAAAACAAGAAAAGAGGAGGAGCCTGCTATGCGCATTGAAGAATCCGATATCGATGATATTCGCGATGATATGGAAGAAGTAAGCATCGAAATCAACGGCAAACGATACATTCTCGTCGATTCTGCTATTGATATTCTCCAGAACTATCTCGAAGACTCGGAGGATGATTGATGGAATTTGTAAAGACATGGACCGAATGCGTTAATGACCTTACGGAAGTATACGTCCCTTTCCAGCAGCTTGCTCCGGTTAGAGACGAATGGACCTTTGCGAGTAAACGTTATATTTACAAGTCATTGGTTCCGGTGTCTTCGGTTGACCTGCTTAACGGTTGGGTCGAATCGAGTGAACCTCCAAAGTTCGTAGGGTCGTTCTTCATGAGAGAGAACCTCGAAGATGGGAAGGGTATATACGAGGTGATCCCTATGTCTTTAATCAAAGGAACTATCGTAGTTAAGCGTTTTGTTGAAAGGACGTATTACCGAGTCGGTGCTGATAAGGATCAACTAAACGATCCTAAGGACCAATACCGATACCATGTAGAGTTTGGCACCTGTGCGCCGGTTCAGGATCCCGACTTTATCTATTTTCCGGAGGTGTAACGTATGGCAGCAGGGCGAGGCTGTCTAAACAGAAAGGATGACTCGCAATGAGGCATGATATTCTCGCTGGGGATTACGCAGGTTACTTCGGTTGGCTCATGGAAAAAGTCGGAGGCGATGAATGGTGGGCAGACCAGGAACCGATATTCGTAAGACTCTTAGAGCGTAAATACTATTGGACAAACGAGATTGACAGCGGCATAGGTGAGAAGGTCGAGAAGCTTAGAATCCAGGCTCTATCCGAAGGGGTTCCTATCATAGAGATTCCCAATAATGAGTCTTCGGTTCTTGAGGTACTCGTCACTTTGGCTATCGCTATAGATTCTGACATCATGTTTGACCCCGCTATCGGCACTTGCGTCAGGACACCGGAGTTCTTCAATGATATTATCGTGAAGCTCGGATTCAATTGTGATCTGGACTTTCTCGATAAGGCTATTGATGATTTCCTTGATGGCTCTCGTAAAATAGGGCATGGAGAAACACTCTGGATGCAGTGCAACGACTTATACACAGACCAGTTCATGACTGAATCAGAAGAGCCTTGGATGGTCTGCTGAGACGATTCCAATAAATTCAGCCACTATAATGGACTCTATCAGAAGGAGTTCGGTTTGGGACTAAGGAGGTATAACTATGAATCTTAAGAAAATCGCAAAGATCGTGGGCCTTGCGTTCGCAGGTTACTGCGTAGGTGTATGGAATACAGCTTACGCGGTGAAACGCGACAAAGGAACGGACGATGCGGCGGAAAGATTCGCCGGAAAGGTTGACGAACTGAAAGACCTTATGAAAGGAGGAAAAGAGACTGTCGAAGAGACAGCGGAAGACATCGCCGAAATGGTGTCTGATGCGGCCGAGGATGTCGCAGACGCGGTTGAGGAAACCGTTGAAGATCTCACGGAAATCGTGAGTGAAGACCAGCCGGAGGACTGACCGGCAGGGATGGAGCTTTCAGGCTCTGTCCCTTTTATATTTTCAGAGAGGAGGACAAATTCATGAAGAAGATCATCGGTATTGTTATGGCGGTTATAATGTCAACCGCTATGATATTTGACACTGGGGTTGTCTACGCTTTCAACCCTCTTGCTGGTGCAGACAAGACCATCACGTCCGCAAATCTCACGGACGGGATCGTTGCGAAGGAGCAATACAAGGACTGTCTAAAGCTTAAGACGGTATCGATACCGCTTGAGTGGCGATCGACTTGCTACGATCAAATCCGTGAGCTATACGAGTATCGGTACTGCTTTAAGAAACTCGGTCATATCTGGGATCGGGCATTCTATAACTGTCCGAATCTCAAGAGTATTACTGTCCCTGAAGAAACGATTATCGGAGATCAGGCGCTTGGATACTCTGATATTTCAGGATCTCTTACGCAGGATCAAGATTTTCTCATCGTAGGGTTTTACAATTCTGATGCGGAACGGTACGCAAGAGAAAACAATTTCAAGTTCCAAGCATATGAATGGTACACGGCAAGAGGTCTTATCGGAGAGGAGGACGTATGGAAGGCTTTCACCCCGACTCGCATTTTTACCCCTGGAGATGTAAACTTCGACGGAGTAGTCACCATCGAAGACGCGCAGGGAGCCCTCGCAGATTACGTTACGAACTTGTCGAAAGGACTATCAGGAGAGCCAACAGTCGCATCTGATGTCAGCGGCGATAATTGCTATGATATTGAGGACGCACAGCTGATTCTCCGATATTACACTATGAACTTAGCGTCAGAAGCGGCGGTAACGTGGCTCGACGTTAAGCGATAAAAGCTTTATGAGGGGCAAAGGAACCCGCGGCAGTACTTCGCCCCTCATGCTTTTGGGCCTTTAGTTCAACCGGTTAGAGCTACCGCCTCATAAGCGGT
>JAEIGA010005227.1_pt1 | contig 19921 bp, 22 predicted proteins | sample 9270691 | NCBI WGS metagenome assembly JAEIGA01 (sample SAMN17057246, study PRJNA624740) | gut metagenome | biome: biome; isolation source: fecal sample | host: Bos grunniens | place: China: Xizang | collected 2019 | reverse complement strand
GTTTTACCGGAGAATGTAACGACCAGGTCGTTATCCGCAGCGGAAACGCCGGGGATCATCATTGCGCCCAGTGTGCACAGCACAACCATCAGTGCAATGATCTTCTTTGCGAGTTTCATTGTGTTTTCCTCCCATTTGAATCAAGATTATCGCTTTTAGGGTGCCGGCCGCTGGGAACAGCAGGCACTCCGGTGGTGAAAGCGCTGCAACAGAGTTTCCCCTGTTTTTGGCAAATTTATAGTTCACACCGATAAAGCTATATACATTATAGCATAGTATTTTTTTATTGTACATTGCATTTTTCACACTTTACATTGCAAAATGCAAACAAAACTGATCTCTCCCCCATCGGGTAATTTCCATAAAGATGCTCCTGCGGGATTGGAAATTTATCATAACCACCGGCACAGCCGGTGGTATTCTTATACAAAAAAGGCGATGTGGGTGACCACATCGCCTTTTGGGGTTTTATTCAGAAATTACAGAGCAACGGAGCTGACATCGCTGTAGCCCAGGAAACCCTCCAGGGAGAAGTTACCCAGCTCGTTCATAATTTCCTCAGTCTGGAAGCTAACAAGCTCCACAGCAGGTTTTTCATAAATCTTCATAGCTTGTTTTCCTCCTTATATTATACTGTGAATTCGTAGGTCATAGCATCGCCGGATGCGTAGATCCACTGATCAGCGGTGCTCATATAAGCCTGACCGGACAGAGTGCCGGACTCGGTGAGAGCCTCGAAGCCGCTGATGCGGATGTACAGACCATAGGTAGCCTCGGTGTTGGCAGCGCTGTCTGCAGCCCAAGCTGCCAGAGTAGCGTCGTCATACTCGAAGAACTTAACATTGCCGTTCCAGTTCATCTCGAAGCCCAGCTTAATGCCGGATTCCTTGGTGTTGATCAGGGTGTAAGCCAGGGAGTTGGAGAACTTCAGGGTGGACCAGAAGGTCTGGGTTGCACCGTGCTTCTCCTGACGGGTGAAGGAGATCTCCTGGAAGTTCATGTGCAGAGCGGTCTGAGTCTTGCCGTTAGCATCAACATACTTAACAGAGCCATTGTTGTTGAAGATCACGATGTACTCTACGCCAGCTTCGAACTCGAAGGTGCCGGTGTAAGCTTCGCCGTTGGAAACGCCGGTAACAACAGGCTCGTTAGCAGCAATAGCAGCGGTGAAAGCATTAGCGGTCTCAGTAACAGCAACAGTGGGATCTGCTGCGAATGCAGCAAAGTTAGCAGCGTAGTCAGCGCAAGCAGCCTCGATGTCGGAAGCCTTTACGATGTACATATCAAAGCCGGCATCAGTTGTTTCGGAGCCAGCAGAGGAGGTCTTTACCTTAACGGAAACCTTGCCCTCGCCGGGAGCCTGGATGCGGATTGCGGAGAAGCCAGCGCCGAATTGACGCAGGGACTTGTTGCCCCAGGAGAAGCACACGCCGCCACGGCCCATCTGATACTGCTGGTTGGAATACTCATAGCGCCAGTCGATGGCACCATCAGCATACAGAGCAGCCAGATCATCAGTGACATCCTTGAAGCGCTTGTCGCCCTTAAACTGGATGACTTCACCGTTTTCGTCCAGGTTAGCGGGATCTTCGTTAGCAACCAGGACTCTTTCAGCCTCGTACAGGTCGATGAACTTAGAAACGCCGGTAACATTGTCTTCACCGGCAGAGATGCCGTAGTTAGCGAACTCGTAGTTGAATACGCGGTAGCCGGGGTTGAACTCATTGTTATCCCACAGAGCGATCTGGCCAGCACCGGTGGAGATAGCAGCAGCTTCCTTCTCGGTTACGATCAGGCCCTTGCCGTCAGCAGAGTCAATGACAGTACCGGTGATAGCAGCGGTGTTCAGAGTCTTGCCGTTCAGGTCGAGGATAACGCCCTCGGGCAGCTCTACTTCGTACTCGAAAATATCCATACCCATCTTGATGGTGTCGCCGGAAACAGCAGCTTCCAGAGCATCATTCAAGGTGTTGTAAGGAGTAGAACCGATGGACACAGAGGGTACAACCTCGGTCAGGGAGAAGCCGGTGTAGTCAGCATAGCTGGTTGTATCAGCCTGCTCGATAAAGAAGATGACCAGGTACTGCTTGCCATGCTCCAGGATGATAGAGGAGGCACTGGAGATGACATCGCCTGTATTGTAGATGTAGTTGCCCTCGCCATCCTTTGCGTTGGGAGCAAAGTCAACGATCGCCTGTGCAGCAGCAGAAGTAACGGAGGGAATATTGTATCTGGTGTAAGGCTCTACTTCGGGAGCTTCCACGATGAAAGCACCTGCGCGCTTAGCTCTTACTGCACTCTGCGCGTTAACACCGAAGGTCAGGTTCAGTCTGTACTCGCCGGTGCCGGGAGCGGTGATGATGATGGGCACACGACCGATCTCGGTAGCGCTGTTGGAACGCATCTGGAAGTACTTGTTGTTACCTGCAACTCTGACAGGGTATGCAGAGTTGGACTTGGAGGGAGTACCGGTGGAATCCTTGTAGATATCCCAATCCAGGTTTGCGTTGGTCAGAGGTGCCAAAGAATCGCCCTGCAGATACTTATCAACAGCCAGACCGGCAGCGTTGAAGTCGTTCTTAAAGTTAACGACCAGGTCGGTGTTGTTAGCAGGATCGAAGGGGGGCTCCTTGTAGTCCAGGGAGAAGCTTGCAAAGTTAGCGTAAGCCTTTTCCTCAGCATCGATCATATAGAAGATGATGAGATACTCCTGGCCTTCTACCAGAGCAGCAGTACCCTCAGAGGTAACCTTGCCGCTAACGCCGGGGTTAGCCAAGGATGCCTTTGCCAGGATGCCTTCAGCAGTAGGTGCAGGAACATTGTACTTGGTGTAAGGAGTTTCGGGCATTTCCATAATGTATGCGCCGATCTCGTCACCGCCGTTGTCCTTGGAGTAGGCCTTGCCATATACGAAGGACAGCTCGTAGTCACCGGTGCCGGGAGCTACAAACTTGAAGGGTGCAGTAACAACGCCGCCGTACTTGGACAGGTCGTTATGTGCGATTTCCAGGAACTTGCCGCCTCTATAGCGGCCGCCTGCGTACAGTGCGTTGGGTCTTACAGGGGTGCCATTAGCGTCTTTGTAGAAGTCGAAGTTGTAGGTCTCATAAACAGTAGCCAATGCACCGTTGTAGCTCTGCAGATACTTGTCTGCAGGAATACCGGCAGCATTGAACAAGCTTACAAAATCCACGGTCATGCTTGCGGGGGTTTCTGTTGCAGAAACGCCGGGGATCATCATTGCGCCCAGAGTGCAGAGCACGATTGCAAGTGCAATGATTTTTCTTGCCAGTTTCATTGTGGTTTCCTCCCATTTTATAAATTGTTACTTTTTGGATTCTTTCGTCAGGAACGAAGGAAATCCCGATGTGAAAGTTATACAAATTTTCACATCTATAAAGTCACAATAATTGTATCAATTTATGAGAAAAAAGTGTACCTATGCGTAATAGATTTTTTCCAGCATTTTCCCTACGGAGCATAGAATTGAGAATTGAGAATTGAGAATTAAGAATTATATTTTGTAGGGGGCGATTGATAAACATCGCCCCGTTAGGTGCGTTCATAATACGAAGTTAACGGATCGATGTGGGCATCGATCCCTACGAGGGGAACGGATTGCCACGGCGCACAAGCGCCTCGCAATGACAGAGGGGTGCGGTGGGAGGTACAACAAAAACCTCCCGCAGGGGGAGGTTTTTATGGTTAGATTTTATCCAGTTCGGCGGCGACTTCCATTAAGGCACGGGGGATGTGGAAGGGTCCTTTGAAGATCGAGCCCTTCAGCTCGTTATTCACGCTGCCGTCACGGCGGAGGTAACCGTACCACTCGCCGTACTCGGTATCCTTAAAGTGGGAGAAGGTGTATTCGTGGACCATCATAAATTTATCCAGATATTCCTGCTTGCCGGTGATGCGGTAGGCCTTGATCATAGCGATCAGCGCTTCGCAGTGAGGCCACCACAGGCGCATATCCCATTCAAGCTGGCTGATAGGCTTACCCTCGATGTCGGCAAAATACTGGATACCCTTGTCAGCTTTGTCCCAGCCTAATTCGAAGGACCAGTCCAGCAGCTGCAGTGCCTTTTCCATCAGGGCATCGTCGCCACGGTACTCTGCCTCGTTCATCATAAACCAGGCGCCCTCGATGGAGTGACCGGGGTTAACAAAACGACCGCGAGGTCCTTCCAGGCGGCTGCCGTCCGGTGCAACGGACTCAAAGCAGCACTTGCACTCCGGGTGGATGCACAGGTCGATGTCCGCCAAGAACATATCGATGTTCTCGTTGTAGAAATCAGCCTTATCACCATCGTGCTGGCGCATAATGGAAGTGACATTGAGCATGATCATAGGAGGACCAAAGCCCTTTGCCTTCAGCACATCGGGATTGAATTTCGGCTGGGTCTTAATTTTGCCGGTGTAGATGTCCAGCGCCATTTGGTAAGCCTTCCGGGACAGCTCCAGGGCGGTTTTGTTGCCGGTAAAGCCGTAATATTCCATTAAGGCGATGGCGGCAAAGGTTTCAGAATAGTAATAACTGCGAGCTTGCAAGGGCGTGCCGTCGGCAGTGCAGATAAATGCCATTCTGCCATCTTCGTCCATCAGCTTCTGAATGAAGGCAAAGCCGCAGTCTGCCGCTTTTTTGATCTCGTCATTGTGACCGAAGGTATTGAGCATCTTGGACAAGATCCAGAGCATACGACCCTGAAACCACACGGACTTTTCGGTATCGTAAATCTCGCCCTTGCGGTCCAAACAGGTGTAGTAACCGCCGTTTTCGTAGTCGATGCCGTTTTTCAGCCAGAAGGGCATCACATCGTTATGTAACTCGTTCAGGTAAAATTCCTTCAGTTGGGTAATGGTCATTGTACATTCTCCTTTTCAGCAGTGTCCAAGGCGTCCCGGAACACCACATATTTTTGATAGAAATACTCGGTGACGAAATTCAGCGCCATCGTCATACCCTCGATCAGGTACTCGTTCCACCCCAGGTTTACCAGCGCCTGTCCGCCCCAGGAGGTCAGGGGTATGAACACCAGGTAAAACAGTGCTGTTTTCAGCATAGCCACCGGCACATTGCCGGCAGACTGAAAGGTAAATTTCCTGTTTAAGGTGAAGTTCCACACCACCGATAAGGTGATGGCCGTCAGGTTGCAAATCCAATGCACCCAGCCCAAGGCTTCGTTCATCAGGGTGTAGGACAGCGCCTGGATGATGCCGGCACTTACGGAAAACAGGGTGAATTTCAGTGCCCGGAGAAGTTCTTTGTTTTTCATAGGGGTTTCTCCTTGGTTGCTTTTGATACAAATATATCACCCCGTAAAGGAGATTGCAAGATGAATATAAAAAAAGTACCCTCCGTGTGGAGGGCACATGGCGGCGGGAGCAAGCCCCCGCCCTACGGTTGTTTCTTATAGTTGGCAGAAGAAATGCCCAGGAGGGCGCCTAAAAAGGTATCCACCGCCAGAATCGTGCCAACGACCTCCTCGGCAAAGGGAAATCCCCAAATGCCGGAAAGGGCGGCATACAGTGTGCCCACCGCCGGCAGTACCAGCTGGGCAAGCCATTTTATGATGTCATAGGTTTTGTTGCTCATTTTCATTGGCAGTTTCCTCATTTATTCACAAGATGTTTGTTCAGTTCTTCCTTCGCCACTTCCATTTGACGGATATTATTGCCGTCGATGCCGTGGTCAAGAAGCGCCAAAAGCGCCAGCATGGTCACATGGTTGGCATCCTCCATACGGCCAAAGCGGCGATTGTCCGCATCCAGCTTCCGGTCTACGGATTCTTTCCATTTTTCCAGGGCGTCCAGCCGCCGGTTCTGCTGGGCATCCGGCGCTTTGCTTTTCAGGACGGACAGGCGCAGCACCACATCCGTCACCAGCAAAAAGGCAGAGCAAAGCGCCAAAATAACTGCCCATAAGTTTTCGTAAGTAATCATTGGTTTCTCCTTTTTGTAGGGGAGGCGTTTCGCCTCCCGCGGGACGGGAAAATGAGTCCCCTACGGGTTCTTAATGGGTGCGGTGGTGGATTGGGTTATACCACAAAGCCGTCGAAGCCGGCTTCTTTCAGGGCAGCAAGCTGCTTTTGGGCATTTTCTCTCACCCGGAATGCCCCCACCTGCACCCGGTAGATTTTGCTTTCCACATAGGGCGCTTTGTAGTAATCGCAGATGCCTCTGCAAATGGCCTCCGCCACAGCATCGGTGTTTTCAATCAGCCACTTTGCGATTTTGGCTACATCGTGGAAATCCACCTCCACATACACACTCACCGCCTTGGGTACCCGAATTTCATAAAGCTCCGGATGGGCGGAGATATTCTCGCTTGTGCCGGGGGTGATGGGCGCCAGGGCATCAAAGACGCATTTGCAGGCAGAGTAGCTTGCGCCGGTGTAGTTGTAGGACATCACCCGGGTGCCGGTGACCTGACGGTTAAAGGCATTGGTGTGGATAGCGATGTGCAAATCAGCGCCCCACACATCCGACTGCCGGCAGCGCTCTGCCATTGCATTTGCGCCGTCAGCAAAATCCGTCCTGGCTTCAAAGCCGCAGCGGACAAGGGCATCGCACAGTTTTTGGGCAATTTCCCGGCAGACCACGGCTTCGTTGGTGTTACCGTAGGCATAGATGTTTCCCAGCTGGTCGCTGGGGGATACATAAATTTTCTTCATAGTCATTCCTCCTGTCTATTCTATGGGGCAATTGGATACTATGACACCCTGGGTATCGCCGCTAAACAGCGCGCCTGCCCTGTTTTCCGCTGACAGCTCCACCACCCCTTCTGTTCCCTGCCAGGTGCAGCCGTCAGCATTTGCTGTCAGCACACCCAGCACACCCCCACCTGCGATCAGGTAGCTTTGGGGGAGCTTTGCCGGGGTAAACCACACAGAAGTGCCGGAAAACCCTTGCATATAAACACCGTTTAAGCCCCCTTGCGCCAACACCGGCACATGGAAGGTAAAATCCGATTGTCCCCAATCAAACACCGGCACGCCCCGGTTCACCGTGACCGTCCGGGTCAGGTAGTACAATAAGTCCATTGCCATAATTTGCAGAGTGTGGGTGTCCTGATAGGAAAGCCCGTCCAGAAGAAGCTGACCGGAATAGGCATTGTCCTGCACCGTACATTCCACATATTCATACCTGCCGTCAGGCAGTGTGCAGGCAACGGTCAGGGTGTTGTCATAAAGACCCAGGTTTCCGGCAAAGTACTGCCCCCACACCGTTAGCTGCACCTGCTCGCCGGTGGACTCCAGCCGGTGGGCAGAGGCATTGCAGGTAAGCTCCACATAGTCGATGACCCGGTGCGTCACCTGCTTTCGGGTGGTGTAGCCACGGCTGTCGGTGACGGTGACCTCCACAAGGCCTGACATCGCGGTAAATTCCGTTTCCGGGCTGCCGTTGACCAGAACGGATACAATACCGGCGCCCTTTTGTCCCCGGGCATCCACGGTGCAGCGCACCCGGGAGTGACCCCGGATCCAAAGGGCGGCATCGTCTGTCACCATAAGGGTATCGGGATTTGTATCCATGGCAGTAAACGCAAGTTCCGGAGCGCAAAGGGCATAGCTTGCAGTAGCAGTGATGGAGGTAGTCTCTTTGCCAATGGGCGTATCGCCTGCATAAGTGGTGATTTCCAGATGACAAACCCCTGACGCCGCATCCGGAATTTCCCCATAAAAGCTTTCCGGCAGTAAAAAGCCAATGCTTAACGCATCGAAAATCGCCTCTGTGTCCACCGCCTCGCCACTGGGGGAAATATAGCCTTCCTGATTGCCGAAGGTGTACTTGACCGAATGGGTAAACTCCGGGCTATGCCGGGTGATTGCCAGCATAGAAACCTCACCGATATTGGCGCTTGTACCCCGAATCGTGGAAGCACGGGCAATGGGGGTAAGAACAAGCTCCCCTGTGCCTGCCATATTGCCGGGGGTGTAAGTGCCGGCGGTCATTTCGATGGAAAATTCCACCGGCGCAGTGAAGGTGCCGTCGGGGTTATGTAAAAGGGTGACTTCCCCCTGTAAAATGTCCAGATGACCGTTTTTCTCAATGCTCACCGCAGGCTCATTTTCCCGGTTGCGAAGGGCAACGGTCTGCCCGTTGATCACGATGCTTGCCCCCAGACCGTAGCCGTAAAAATAATGGCTGCCGGCATACAGCCGCAGGCGGTAAAAAACGGTAGTGGTGTTTTCAATTTGAGAAACGGCAGCTTCCGTCAAGACAAGCTCCAGCCGGAAATGATTGTACTGGGCGCTGTCGGTGCTGCCTACATTGTATATGTATTCCATAAATTACCTCGCAATTATGTAGGAGTGAAGCGTGCTTCGTCCCCTACAATAACCTAATTACATTGTCGTAGGGACACCCGTCCTCGGGTGTCCGCCAACCTGGTCAACCTCCGCACCAAACGGGCGGATGATATCCGCCCCTACAGATAAAAACAGGCGGTGCGGTCTGCTTCATAATCTTCAAACCGGGCGTGGTCGCCCACAATGAGGAAATTCCGCACCGATACATCCGTGGCAAGGACGCCCCGGGCATCGGCACGGAGCATGGGGGTATCCCCACGGCTGACAAGCATACCGGTTTCATCCAACTTATTCACCATTTCACTGCCTGCCCGGTGAATGGTCACCGCAGAGCCGTCAATGGTCAGACCGAATGCATTTTCCACCCGGGAAACGCCCTGCTGGGCAATGGATTTTACGGTCACAGACAAATCCGATGCGCTCTGCTGTAGCCGGGTCAGCTGGCTTGCCAGGTTTTCCTGCTGATTCTGTTGCCGGGAGACCTCCGCGGTAATGCCGGAAACCTGCAAGCCAAGCTTTGCAAACTCCTGCTCCCCTTTCCGGTTTTCCACCTGCAGACCCTCCAGCTCCGCCTTCACCTCCAGCACCTGACCGGAAAGGGATTTCAGGGTGGTTTCGTTCCGCACAGTGGCGCAGCTGCGGTTGGCGCTGCCAGTGGCGGTCAGGGTCTGTAGCTGCCCTGTCTGGGTCTTGGTCATAATATAGACGGTCTTACCCCCTATGTTTGCCACCTGACCCGGCTGCAGGGAAAGCTCCGCCAGGGTCTTAAGGGTACAGGGGGTGTACACCGCCGTTTTCAGCGTTTCATATGCCCTTTGGGCAATGGAGCGCAGCTGCTGGGAGGTTTTTCCTGTCAGGAGATAGTTGCCGATGATTGCATAGGTATTTTCTCCTGCATCCGGGTAGCATACCCCCACATCCGCATCCGTCAGGGCGATGCGTACACTGTCAATGGGCGCCACGGTGTAATCCGCCCCGGTGCGGCTAAATACCGTCACTTCCCTTTCCGGCGCCGGGGTGTACCAGGCAAATTCCAACGCGCCGTCGGCATTTGCCCGGCAGAATGTGCCTGCGATCTGCCCCACCCATTCAAATAGCTTTCTTCCGGTGATGCCCCGGACGGCAAATTTTTCCACGGTGCAATCCGGCAGCGCGCCCACAATTTCCACACCGCAGAATTTGGCAGCCATAGTGGCAAACGCCTGCAGGCTATAGGGCCAGGCGGACAAGCTATCCAGCCAGGAAGTGATGTCCTTATCCAGCTTTGTCACCCGGTCATAGGCTAAAATTTTATAGGTATTCTCACCGGCGCGGGCAGGGGTTTCCAAAATGAAAATGCCCATTTTTGTCCGGTTGCCGGCATCGTCAACTTTATATAAGGTGACCTCCTGACCCTGTTGCAAATGGAGCTTGCCCCCGTCGTAAATCGTGGCTTCCACCATTGCCGCGCACACCGAGCCGAGGGTCAGCTCTGTGCCGGTGTTGACACTTTGGGTCAGGGTCAGGCTTGCAATACCCATCCCGGCAGACCCGGAAGATAGCTCCCGTCCGTCCGGTAAAATCAATAAATTCTTTAACATAGTTCCTCCTATGGGACTTTTGTCGTCGGCAATTGAAAGTTGAAAATTGAAAGTTGAAAGTTGTGGTATTTGCTTCGCAAATGAATGTAAATAAGTCGGCGAAGCCGACACCTTCATTTTCCATTTTCAATTTTCCATTCTTAACAGCCAATGATGCTGAATTTCAGGTTTCGGTAATCCCCCAGGCGCAGATTTTCCCAATGCACCGTGTATTTGGAAAGGTAGGCCTGGATTTCCTCCGGCTCCCCGTTTTCGTTGGGATAGGTGAAGGTAAATGTACCTGTACCGGGCAAAATATAGCGCATATAGGCATATTCCTCCCGGCTCAACTGGGAATAGGAAAACTGCCAGGAGGGAATTTTGTGCCGCACCACCAGCCGGTGCATAAAGCCTGCTTCATCCCGTCCGGAGTCGGCGGCATCCAGGTCAGAATAGCTGACCTCCACCCCGGCATCCGGGGCAAGCATTGCTTTGCCGTCGATCTTAAAAAGTTCTGTTACGGTATTCATATTATCCTCCCTGCATCACTGCCATTTTCTGCTGATACCGGGCAACCGCCTGACCGATGACACTGTCACCCAGCTGAATTCCCAGCACTGCCTCCAAAATCTCTCTTTGCACCCCGATAGAGGCTTCAAAGCCGGCAATAATGGCATCGTTTTGCCCTTGCATCGTCAAGGCTACCGCCTCCTGAATGGTGGCAAGGGGCGCTTCCACATTGGTGCCATGGCGCTGATCGCCTACCATCGCCAGAAACGGCTTGTTGGCAGGCAGCACTGCGCCTTTTGCCAGGTACGGGATCTGGGGCGGCTCAATGGTCTTCAAATTCAGCCCGAATTTCTTGCCGCCAAACACAGGCACCCAGTCGGGAATGGTGAAATTAAGACCGTTGAGCAATTCAATCAGGCCGTTGACGCCCTTGGTAGAGCCGGAGAGCATACCGTTGATAGAGCCTAAAATGCCGTTTGCGCCGTTTTTGAACATACCCTTCAGGCTGACAAACAGCATTTCAAACCGGCTGCCAACACCCAGCACACCTTCCATTCCTCCGGTGAGCTTCCACAAAATGCCGGCAAGACCCTCTGCATCCTGTCCAAAGCTTTTCAGCTTATCCGTTGCCCAGGCCGACAAAAAGCGCAGCACCTTAGCGGTCATATCCTGTACAAGCTCCTCGTTGCACATGATCCAGAAGGTCAGATCGTCAAGCTTATCCTTCATCTGCTCCAGATACTTCACCACCCGGTCACCTGCCCACTGGGCAAGGGGCTGCAGGTAAAATTCCCAAAACCAGGTAAGGTAAGGCTTCGCCGCTTCGATGACCGCATTCAGGGCAGAAAGTGCCGAGGTCAAGGTTTCCAGAAATACCGGCAGCACCTGGGTCGCCACCCAGTTGCCCAGGGGAACCAGCAGGTTGTACCACGCCCATTCAAGCCCGGAAAACAGCGCTTTCGTAAGGGGCGCAATGGCCTGCTTCAGTTCCCCGAAGGCCTCCACCGCGGCGGTAAAGCGAATGTTCTGCAGTGGCTCCAGGAGGGTCTTGATTTTGCTGACCATCAGCTTTTGCCACAAATCCAGGGTAATGACTTCCTCTTTCACCGTTTCCAGTACGCCGGTGCCGCCTTTCAGCCGGTCAATTTTATCAAAATCCGCTAATGAACCGTATACGGAAGAAACCGCCTTGGCGGTCACCTTGGATACGGACTCCACCCCCATAAGGGCGGCAATCACTTCCCCGATGTAGCGGACAAATCGGGTAACGGCGGTCACCGCGCCGGAGAGCATAGGAATAAACACAGCTCCCAACGGTGCCACCGCCTCGCCAATGGCAGTCCGGAGTCTGCCAAAGGCCATTTTCAGAACCAAAAGTTCCTTGTCCAACCGACCGCTGGACACCAGCACCCGGTCAGTAAACGATGCAAGGGCAGACAGAGAAAACGCAGACGCGATGGTTTTGGAAAGCTTTGTAACCGCTTTGTCCAAACCCTGGACTCTGTCTGTCAAGGCATCGACTTGTGTAATATCAATGTCTGTCATTCTCATTTCCCTTTCATCGAAAATCTCCATCGCACCAATTACACCCCGTAGGGACCGGCCTCCCGGACGGTCCTAACCGCGCAGCGGTAATCATTGCTTTAATTGCCTTCGGCAATTCCGGTCCGTCGAGGACGCCGGACCCTACAAAGCCCGTTACCGTAGATGGTTATCGTACAAACGGGGCGTCGAGGCGCCGGTCCGTTTGTGGTACCCGGCAGTTTCCTTGCCCCGAGGGGCTGCGTCATCTGCCGACCACGGCACACACTGCGCCCTCGCTGCATCTGCCGCCGGCAGCGCTCGGGCTCGTGGCCCTACAAGTATCTATTCAGATACCCAATAATTTTTCCAGCCTTGCTTTTTCTGCCAGCTCCTGGGCGGAATACCGGGGCTTCAGGTCAATTTGGGCCTTGTTCTCCCGGTAATATTCCTGCTCCCAGGGCTCCAGCTTCTCTCCCTTGTACAGCTTTTGGCGAATTGCCACCCGGGTGGATAATTGCCCCTGCCCGATGCCGTGAAACCAGGAAAGGAAGGTCCACCAATGGACAAAAGGCTGGCTGCGGATCTCCTGCCCGGCCACCTTATTCACATCCGCCAAAATCGCCTGGGCATCGGCTTGCCAATCCATAAGCTTCGGACCGGGGGTACCTGCCTCCCCGTAGGATAAAAAGCTGTGGAGATATTCCATTGCCTCGGTATAATCCTTTTGGGGTATCTGCCCTTCATAAAACAGGGCAAGGGCGATCTCCCACTTAAGAAAATCCGGCAAGTCCGGGTCTTCAAAATAGGAGATGATCTCCAGCATATCCCGAAAATCGCAATGCAGGGGGTAAGTGTTCCCCCCGATTACCGCCTGCATGGGCAGCTGGTAAATCATTGTTTGCTCCGACGGGCGCGGGCCTTTTGAAGCGCCTGTGCCTTGACCTGTCCGGTGCAAAGCTTGGCGCCATCCACCAAAATCGGCTCCAGGGCAGAAAACAGGTTGGTCACCACGCGCTCGCCGTTGTCTGCCACTGCCAGAAGATTGACCCCCTGCAAAATTTGGTTAAAATCGTTGTGGCTGCCGAAAATCGTACCCAACAGCGCTTTCATTTTGCAATCTGCCTCTGCCATCAGCCGGAGGGTGTCCTCCCCGGCAGTTTCTGCACTGATGGCAGCTGCCTTTTGGGTCAGCTCGGCTTCGATGGCGCGAATACTGTCCACCGCTTCCAAAAAACGGGCAAACACATTGGGGTCACTGGGGTTAAACTCCAGCACCCCGTTTCCGTTAATGCGGTATTTTTTCATACCGCTGTCAAATCGAATCTGTTCCATAACCTTCCTGCTTTCTGTTGGTGTTAAGCTTTCTTAGCCCATCTGCTCTATCTGCTGATCAGACGTAAAGCATCTGGATTCCACATCGAAATAGCCATGTTCCCGTCTGCCTGTGTAATGAATGGTAAAGGGGATCTGGTAGCCGGTGGTATCGCCGCCGTAGGACTTGACCTCGATGTAGGCATACTCCAAAACTGCCGGATAGCCGTACTCCTGTTTGTCCTTCCACAGATACACATCCACCACACGGGTACCCAGGGTGTCCATAACCTGCGCCTTTTCAATGATGTCCTGCAAACGGCCGTACAGCTCTGTATCCGGATTTGCATAGTAGGTGCCAACCTCTGCGGTCTTTTCATAGCCGGAGATCACAATCTCCGTTTCCCCCAAAATATTCCGCTTTTTGGTCACCTGGGCAGACAGCTCCGGGGAAAACTCCTCCAGATCCAGACCCAGCCGTTCAAACAGACTGTCCTGGTCTTCCGGAACGGAGGCATCAATGTAATGCGCCATAAACTTTCTTTCAATTTTTGCCATATTCAATCACCTCATATAATTCTTCATAAGTGCCGATCAGCTTTACTGTGTATACAGCTTTGTCACCCAGAATTTCCAGCTTGGCCTTTTCCAGCTGGAACAGGGTATTCCCCTCTCCAAAGCTGGGTGCCAGAGCATCCTCCGACTGACAGCGCACCCAGCCGGCAAATGCCCCGATCCATCCCCCGGGCTCTGCCTCGCCATAGCTGACCCGGGTAAAAGAAAACCGGGTCTGCAGCTGCCGGTGGCGAGTGCCTAATATATCCTCTTTCCGGCCGATGAGCCGTTCATCCTCCAACGCCACGTGGCAGCTCACCGGCGTGCAGCCTGACAGGTCAATGCCCCATTGGGCCTGTCTCCAGTCGGGAAAGGTCTCCAGCCAGGCTTTCACCATTTGTAATTTATCCATATTTTCCTATTCGTAGGGGCGGATATTATCCGCCCGCTACGACACCCCTCTGTAGATTTCTAAATAGGTCTTGGCGGCATTGAAAAGCCGTTTTTCCATAGGCTTTCGGTCATCGTAGGAAATCTGCACGCCGTTTACCGTTGCGCTGCGCAGTTCCCCCCGATGGTGACCTGCATACAGCACTTCGGTCATGGCGCACAGGGCAAAGCTCCGGGCATCGGTACCGCCGGTCACCCGGAAATCCCGTTCAAAAGACGCCAATACCTCCCGGGCCCGGGCCGCCAGACGGTCAAAGGCCTTTTCCGGCACTGCGCTTCCCAGGTAGGTATGCACATAAAAATCATAATCGACCACTTATCAGCACCTGACCCTTACTGACCGATGACGATATCCTTCAGCACAGCCGCTTTCAGGGTGTTCTTCAGGGCAACGCCTGCCACCAGCTCCACCTCGCCGGTCTTTACTGCGCCGGGGGCGGACAGGTCAGGCAGGTAGGAGTTGATGACGCCGGTGCCGGTGGGGGCAATGCCGTGGAAGCCGTCAAGACCCAGGCATACCGCATAAATGGCAGTCTTGCCGCCTTCGGTGGCAACCACGCTCTTGGCGTCAGTACCGTCAAAATAGCTGCCCATATCCACCATGGGAATACCGGCATAGGTCTCCACAGTACGACCGAAATCGTCAGTAGAGCGCTCATAGTAGCCGGCGCGGCGGGCAATGGAACGGAGCTTGCACAGCATCTCTCTGTTCATCAAAAGCATGGTGGGTGCGCCGTCAATGACGCTTAAGAATGCATCCATTTCGTCCAGGAATGCGTTGTAGTTTTCATCCAGCTCAGCAGAGCTTGCCAGGCTGATTTCGCTGACGATTTCGTTGGCAGTGCCGGCAAGCATCTTCTTCAAACCCTCGAAAGAGCCGTCCTCGCCGGTGCCGTTGATTGCCATATTGTGGAAGAAGTTGGCAGTTGCCTTGATCTTCTCCTCTGCCTGGAATGCCAGCTCGTCGGCAGCACCGGCAGTGTTCTGCAGTACGCGGTCCACCTGGAAAGCGCCACCCATAATGACGGCGTCAGTGGACTTTTTCTCACGCTTTGCCTCACCGGGAACGTACTCAGAGTTGATGGTACGCACACCGGCAGTGGCAGGGTTTTTCAGCTGAATGTAGCCGTAGGTCAGGGTGCTGCCACCGGTGCCGGGGGCGATGCAGTTGTCAAAAACCATGTTATCCAGCAGCAGAGAGCTGCGGCGGAACATATCCACAACCTGCTGATCTACCTTGTCGGCCATGCCGACCTTTGCTTCCTGTAATGTAATTGCCATAATAAATTACTTCCTTTCAAATTTTTCTCGCAGCGCACCTGCCAAGGTGACAGGGGCCTTGGGTGTTTGCACATCCTGCACGCCTGTGCCGGATGCGTAAGCAGGGGGCATCTGGAAAAGATAGCCGCACTCCTGCTTCAGGTTTTGCAAAGCGGCTTCCACCGCCTGCTTGGGATTTTCGCTTGCAAGCAAGCTTTCTTTGTCCAAAAGGGCGCAAATCGCCTTTTCGTTTCTGCCGCCGAAGGCCGTGATGGCGCCGGAGAGCAGATAGGAAAATTCCTTTTGGGCAAGGGAGTTTTGGGCGTCAGATAGCTGCGCGCTGAGCTGTTCAATGCGCCCGTCCTTGGCAGATAAGTCCTTTCCGTGGGCATCTAAAATCGCATCGATGATGTCCTTGGGAAGGGGCTGATCCCCAACGGTTAAGTTCTGCAGAAATTCACGCTTCATAGGGTATCCTTTCTTCCGCTACGCTTTTGTATCGGTGGTTGCATCACCTGCGGTCGGCCCGTTTTACGCCAGCACCAGGGCAAAATTTCATAATTAAAAATTAAAAATTGAAAGTTGAAAATTATCCTCCGCACCAATTAAGAACCCGTAGGGACACCCGTCCTCGGGTGTCCGCCAACCTCGTCAATCACCGCACCAAACGGGCGGATGATATCCGCCCCTACAAGCACCCAATTACATTTCCTTTTTCATTTCAATCTGTCGGCTTTGCCGACACATCAATTCTTAATTCTTAATTCTTAATTCTTAATTGTCTATTTGTTTTGCCGGCATAAACTTTGTTCTAATCTCTTTCTGCTGGGCATCCGTTTCCGCAGGCAAATGAAAACGCCACCCCAGGGCAATTTCCGGCTTTACAAGACCGTCTGCAACCATCTGCCGGTAATCCTGCCACAGAGCATCCCGGTCATACAGCACGCCATTGCCCCAATCCAAAACATAGCCTTCCTCACCCCACTGGGGCAGGCCGTACAGCTTGGCAAGCACCTTGCAAAGGGCCACCGCCTTACAGAGCATCCGCTCCCACATCACCCGAAAATCCAACACCGTCAGGTTGAAATCACTCTGGCTGGAGGCAATTTCCGTAGCTGTGCGCTCATCCATATTGGCGTCGGAGAGCATACCCCGTTTTAAGCCGATGACCGACTCCACATTCCGCAAATACTCCTGCTTTCTTGCCAAAAAGGAGCTTTCCCGAAGCTGGGGAGAAAAGGCGGTAATGCCCACAGTCTGGGCATCCTCGTCCAGTCCCACGAACAGGTGATCGGAAAATCCCCGATTTTCATCCAGCAAATCCCTGGACACCAAAATCCGGCTTTCGCCCCGTTCAAACTCCCCGTTCAGCTGTGCTTCGTTGCGGTTGATATTCTCGATCAGACCCACCGCCGGAGCAAACACGCTGACCCCATCGCTAGATCCATCCACGCAGTTCAGCATAGGGGTCTTCAGCGGCACAAGACCCACCGACCCAAGGGGAATTTCATAGGTGTACTTGCTTTGCAAGGCAGCATACATAGGATGCTCCTGCAAAGACACCTGCTGACCCAGATCCTGGTCATTGCCGGCGCGGTAGAGTTTGTTTTCAATGGTGAGATAGCCGTTTTTGTCCACCGTTCTGCGCTCAAGCAAGGTGTAATAAAACTTGCCCCAGGTGCTTTTCTCCGCAAGACCCACATCCGTAGGCTCGCCACCGGCATTCTGAGCAAAAATCAGCACATTGGTACGGGGAACCACCCCAAAGGTAAAGCCATTTTCCCCCACACAGGGCTTTATGTAGCTTTCGCCTCCCACCAAAGCCAGCTGCATTGCCTCCTTGCTGATGCCGGTCAAGCCGTCCAGCAGACTTTGCAGATTGGGGTTGCCAGCGGTAACACCGTATTCTGAAAACACAGTTTTCATCAGCTTGTTCACCAGGGTATAGGCGATGCGCTGGCTGGGATCGCTTACTTTGGTAATGTCGCTGTCATAGTATAAAGAAAACCACTTTGCAACGGCATCGCGCATTGCAGAAGTGGTCTTGTCGGAAGCCCCAAACGCCTCCTGATAAGCATAAATACCCATTGTTTCCTCCATTGATATATCAGTTGAAAATTGAAAGTTATGGTATTCGCTCCGCGAATGAATTTCAATTCGTCAGCTCCGCCCGTTTGCGGTGCCCGATAAAATCATCGGGCTTACGCTTTTCCTCGATTTTATCGACCGCGGCACACACTGCGCCTGCGCTTGACTCCGCCACTGGCGGCGCGCAGGCTCGTGGCCACAATTTTGCATTTTGCATTTTGCATTTATGTTGCATTTTGCATTTTTTCACACTTTTTCCGGCGCAATGACAATCTTCCGCATTGCTTTCATACCGGTTTCCAACCCCTTAATGTAGGCATCCTGCTCCTTGATGCACTGGGTCAAACGGTGATTGTCCTTTTTTAACTGCCGATTGTCGGCATACACCGTCTCCTTTGCCCACATAGGCAAAAACCGCTCCAAAAACCACTTTTTCATCTGTTACCTCCCTATATTTTTTGTATGGCCGCGTTGCTCTGCGCCGCCCTCCGCACCAATTAAGAACCCGTAGGGACACCCGTCCTCGGGTGTCCGCCAACCTGGTCAATCACCGCACCAAACGGGCGGATGATATCCGCCCCTACAAGCACCTTTTTAATACCGTACTGCAAAAATACCGTATCTCGTCCATTGCGTGGTCGTTTTCCTTTTTGGGCGCTTCCTCCCCCTCCTGCCACACATACTGGCTAAACTCCCGAATGGCATGTTTGCAATCCGTACCAATCTTCAAACTGCCGTTTCGCAAACAAGCCGTTACCAGCAAAATCCCCGGCAGCACATCGTTTTTTGCCTTCCTGACGGAAAACCGCCCACCCTTGCGAATGACGGCAATCAAAGAACTTGCCGAGGGGTCAACCACCACCAGCTCCACGGGATACTCCCCGGCAAGCTCCAAAAGGGCGGCGTAATATTCTTCATCGGTTTTCAAGCGCCCGGTGGCGCGACCGGAATAATAAAACTCTTTGATTCGCACCGCCTGCCCACCGCTGACGCACCAAAGTCCGGCAGAAAAGGGATTTTGTGTGCCGTAGTCCACGGAAATAAAATACCGCCCATTTTGGGGCAGCTCCTTCACCGTATGCACCTGGGGGTCAAATTCATACACCAGACCGTCGGCGGCACACCACTGCCCCAAAACATACCGCCGGTAAAACACCCCGGAATACAGCCGCTCGTACCGCTGACGGATTTTCACAGACAGGCTGGGATTGTCGTCCATGGTAAAGTGCAGATGCAACGCCTGCTTTTCCGGTGCTTTTAAGATCCACTCCTTGTAAAACCAATGCTCCGGGGATGCCGGGTTGCAGTTAAACCATAATTTTGACCCCTCCACCGAACACCGGGCGCACACCTGCTCTGTAAAGGACCGGGGCATCAGCGCCACCTCATCCAGAAACGCACCGGCAAGGGTAATGCCCTGCACCAGGGCATACGCCCCCTCATCCTGACCCCCAAAGAGATAGTAGGTATTTTTTCTTCCTGACGGGTCGGTCACCACCAATTTATTTTCACTGCGATGCTCCGTAAAGGTGAACACATCCCCCAGCCAATCGTCCAAATGCATCACCAGATTCCGCCGCAACGCGGAAATGGTCTTGCCGCAAATGCCGAATACCGCGCCATTAAAATTCGCCATACTCCATAAAAAGAAACCGTCTGTCATACAGACGGTTTTTCCCGAACGCACTGCCCCATCGCAGATGATGGCATCAAATTGTTTCCACCGGGGTCTGTTCCACCAGGTCATTGCCAGCAGCTGCCGCTTGCTGAACTTCCGGTAAATCATCGTAACGCAGATCCTCCTTTGTGCTTGCAAGAATAGCTTGGAGGAGATTGGTGGTTTTCTTTTCCGGCTTGATGGACTCATCAAATAAGCCGCCGCATTTTCCCAAAAGCTCCAGCGCCTTCAGCTTGTCATAAAATTTCACTTTCAACCCCACGGAGGTTTTCTCAATGGAGGCAATGGCAGGCGCCAAATGCGCCGGCAATGTATCAGTGTCCTTCACAGTGAGTGTGCCACCCTGAATTCCCACCACATCCGTAGCCCGCGCCAATCCAATGGCCTGCAGCTCCTCCAAAACCGCCGTATTCAGTTCCTTATCCACCTGCTCCCACCACCATTTCATAGTTGAAAATTAAAAATTGAAAGTTGCAAATCATCCTCCGCACCCCCTCTGTCATTGCGAGGCGCTCTGCGCCGTGGCAATCCGTCTCTTTCATCAGTCGGGTGTTACGGATTCCCACGGCTTGCTTTGCAATCCTCGGAATGACCGTAGGGATCGATGCCCACATCGATCCGTTAACCTCGGATTATGAACGCACCAAACGGGGCGATGTGCCTCAATCGCCCCC
>JAEIGA010005226.1_pt1 | contig 19927 bp, 20 predicted proteins | sample 9270691 | NCBI WGS metagenome assembly JAEIGA01 (sample SAMN17057246, study PRJNA624740) | gut metagenome | biome: biome; isolation source: fecal sample | host: Bos grunniens | place: China: Xizang | collected 2019 | reverse complement strand
TACCATTTTCTCTATCGTATAAACGGTATAATTTCTTAAACGCAGGGTTGGTAATTTTCGCCGTATTGTCCGAGAGTTTAATCTTGGGCGTCATATTCCCGTCCTTATCGAACACCGCCGACATTTTATACACGCCGCCAAGCGCAGGCAGGTCTTCCGAAGTGATTAAACGCGTACCTACCCCCCACGAATCGATTTTTGCGCCTTGTTGCAAAAGGGAATTTATCGAACGCTCGTCCAAGTCGCCCGAAACGCAAATCATCGCCTCGGGGAAGCCCGCCTCGTCCATCATTTTGCGCGCCTTTTTAGAAAGGTACGCCAAGTCGCCGCTATCCAAACGAATGCCCTTGGGGGTATGCCCTGCGGCTTTAAGTTCCTTGAATACCTTAATGGCGTTGGGTACGCCGCTACGCAAGGTGTCGTAGGTATCTACAAGCAATAAGCAGTTGTCGGGGTACGCGTTTGCATACGCGCGGAATGCCTCGTATTCCGTGGGGTAGTCCATAACCCAGCTATGCGCCATCGTCCCTGCCACGGGCACGTCGAACATTTGCCCTGCAAGCACGTTGGACGTACAGCTACAACCGCCGATGATTGCCGCTCTCGCACCGTAAATGCCTGCGTCGGGCGCTTGCGCTCTGCGAAGACCGAACTCCATCACCACCCCTTGCCCGTTCGTCGCGCGGCAAATCTTGGACGATTTCGTCGCGATAAGCGTTTGGTGGTTGATGATGTTCAAAAGAGCCGTTTCGGCAAACTGCGCTTGGATTAAAGGCGCTTTGACCGTCAAGATAGGCTCGCTCGGGAATACGGGCGTGCCCTCGCGGACGGCATAGACGTCGCCCGTGAAGCGCATATTTTTAAGGTAGTCCAAAAAGCCCTCGTCAAAGAGGTTTAAGCCGCGCAAATACGCAATATCCTCTTCGTCGAAATGCCAATTTAAAAGATAGTCCATCGCTTGTTCAAGCCCTGCCGCAAGCGAATAGGTGATGAGTGCGTTTTTACGGAAAAACAAATCGAAAACAACCTCGTCCTCGTGCTTTCCGTTACGGTAAAAGCCGTAGCCCATCGTCAATTGATAAAGGTCTGTCAAAAGTGTTAAATTTCTCATTTTTTGTTCTCCGTGGAAGTGATTACTTCCCTTGTCCGTGTTTTATTCGTTGCGTACCTGCCCCGCTTCATTTGCCGAATTTACACTTTCCGTGGGCGTTTCCGCCGTGGTTTCCGCAGGCGCGGCACTTTCCGTGCTTTCACCCTCTGCCTCACGCCAAACGATTTCGCGAGCGGGACGTGCGGAATCCTCCTCGGATTTTTCTTCCGTCTTTTCTTCGCTGGCCGTCTTGGGTGCGGGTGCGTTTTCCGCCGCCAAAGCCAATTCCGCGTCACGCTTTTTGAATAGCCAACGCATAAGGAATATCAAACCGATACCCGCCGCAACCATCAAAATCGACCAAAATTGCGAGGGGGAAATGCCGGGGATAAAGCCACCTCTTTCGTCCGCGCGCAAATATTCGATTGCGAAACGGAAAATACCGTACGCAATGAGATATACGCTCAAATTGTAGCGGAATTTCTTTTTCCAAAGCAAAATAAAGCAAATCGCAAAGAGCGCGAAAAGGAAAAGCGCCTCAAAAAGCTGCGTCGGTACGACCTTTGCGGACTCGTAATAAACGCCGTTTATCATCAATTCGTGCTGTACGATACCGTACCAAGCGTCGGTGAGATCGCCGTGACAGCAACCTGCAAAAAGACAACCGATACGCCCGAATGCGTGTGCAATCAAAATACAGCAAGGCGCGATAGAAAGAATGTCCGTCACGCGCGCGGTATAGCGTTTTCTGAAAATAAAATAGCCGCCGAGGAATGCAACGATACCGCCAAGCAAGCCGCCGATAAAGGTTATGCCTTCAAATTTAAAGCCGCCCGCGGGGTTGTCAATATAGTTATACGTCGCTTGGAAGAGCGCCGCCGCGCCAAAGCCGAGCGCAATCGCCGCGATACCGTTGAAGTAAACGAAGTCGATAAACTTCTCTTCAATCTTGAATTTTTTGCCGCAGATAGTAAGAATTGCAAAGCATGCAAGAATCCCCACCGCGATCATAATTCCGTACAAATGGAATATGCCCAAAATTTTATAAGGGTACATAAGAGCCTCCTTTCCATTTCTAATTTTTCTAAATTTTTCCGTGTAAACCGCATTTTGGCGCAGTATGCACTTTATTATTATAGCATAATAATAAAAAACCGTCAAGCATCCGCCGACGATTTTTCGATTTTTTTATGTTACATAAAAAAGGGTTAATTTACGTTGATTTTCAAAGGTTTTATCTTGGTTAACACGGGCACGGTGATAAAGAACAAGGCATAATTGAACAAGCTGTTCCAAATTTGCCCCTGCACAAACAGCCGCGCAAAGAGATATTGCCCATAGCCCACCTTGGAATACAGCAACCAAAACGCCGTGGTGTTGATTGCGACGGTGCATACAGAGAAGGTAAGTAGGCACGTTAACGCAAGCTTTACATACAAAACCCACTTATATTTAGACGGAATTCCACCCACAACAAACCCCGCAAGCATTGCCGCAAGCCCCATAGAAATGCCTATCCACGGCATATACGCAAACCCCGAGGAATTGACCAAAAAGCCCACCAAATCCCCAAGGAAGCACGCCGCAAATCCAAAGAGCGGGCCGATAATCAAGCCCGAGAGCATGGATATCAAAAGGGTAAAGGAAAACTGCGTGTCAAACAGCTTAAACTCAAACATATTCGACGCGACGATAAACGCCGTCACCACGCCAATATACGCAATGCGGTGCGCCGCGTTTTTTTCGGCAAGCGTCGGGGAAAATAACAGCCGTTTCCAAAACGAAGCCCGCCTGCGTCGCGCCTCTTCGGCGGTTTTATTCCGTATTTTCGTAACGAATAAGCCGTGACAGCTTGGGCATTGCGTAACACAGTTCGCCTTACGGATTTCCAACCTTTTGCCACAATGCGGACAGACAATTTCCGCCAGGAAAAGCTCTACGTTTTTTTGCATAATAAAAACCTCCTAAAAAAGAGGTCCGCAAGTGAGTATAAAGCAGTGCATTTCACGTTTCAACGCGTACATGGGTGCTTCATTTGTAGCGGACGCGCCTTGGCACCGCAGGGAAATACGCCTATTTTTCCCTTTCGTCCACCGACAACGTCCCGTTCGGCGGCACTTTACGCGCCAAAGGCTACTCTATTTATTATTATAATCCGTAATAGAAAAAATAGCAAGCATTTGAGGGTAAAAAGCGCATATTTTTTACCCATTGTCGCAAAATAACGCTATGGGACTTATCTTTATCCGCACCACCATCGTTTTCATCACCCTTTTTATCGTTATGCGCCTGATGGGCAAACGGCAAATCGGGGAAATGCAGCCCTACGAGCTCGTCATCACCCTACTCATATCCGAGCTTGCCTGCATTCCCATGGCAGATAATTCTATCCCCTTACTTTACGGCATCATCGCCATACTCACCATCTATCTTTTACACCAACTCGTCTGTATTTTCGACCTCAATTTTTTGACCGCAAAAAATATTTTAAGCGGCAGTGCGAGCGTCGTCCTCAACAAAAACGGGATTGACGATACACAGCTAAAAAAGAACAACCTCGACGTTTCCGACCTGATCGAAAGCTTGCGGGCGGAAGGCTATTTCGCGCTCGACGCCATTGATTACGCCCTTTACGAGGCGGAAGGGAATTTTTCCGCACTACCCAAAAGGGGGTACGAGGGCATGCAAACGTCCCTGCCCGTCATCATCGTGGACGAGGGCAAATTCGACAAGCAAAATTTGGAGCTAACCAAACGGGATAAGGGGTATTATTTGGACGTTTTGCGGGGGCAGGGTTGCGATGAACTTAAAAAAGTGCTTGTGATGACGGTGGACGGAAACGGCAAGGTTTACCTGCAACAAAAGGGGCAAAAGTACAAGGTTTTCCACCTCGATTGGAAGGAAAAATTATGGTAAACAAAGGAGTAATGTTATGATACGCACCATCGTAAGTATTTTTATCACCCTCGGCGTAATTTTGGGCGCGTCCGTATGCGAGATATGCTACGTAAACCAAACCTTTCACCATTTCCACAGCATTTTGGAATCCCTCTATCAAAAAACGGAAAGCGGCACAGCCGCCTACGAGGACGGCGTAGCCGTGCAAACCTATTGGCGGGAAAAGAAAAAGACCTTGCACGTATGCCTTCCCCACACCGCCTTACAAGAGATCGATTATCAATTAGACGAGGCGGTGGGCTTTTTGTACGTCAAGGACTACGACAGCGCTTTGTCCAAAGTAGAGGTGTTGCTTGGTTTAAGCGAAAACATCCCCCACTCCTATTCTTTCAATCTACAAAATATATTTTAATTCTTACCATAATTCAGCACTCAACACTATAAAAAAGGGGCAGGTTTGCGTTCAACGCATACCTGCCCCTATCCTTTTAATAAAATTACGCTAATCCATAAGCATAAACAATACGCACCGTCGCGTCGAAAATGTTACGCACGAATTTTTTGACAGCCGTCGCCGTTGCGGCGTCCGTTTGTCCGTTTTCGTTGCTGTTTACCATTGCCACCGTCGCGTTGAAATTCATGCAAATGGCTTGCATATCCTCGTCGATCGCCGTAAACGCATCTTCAGTGCCCTTGCTCTGTATCTCGTGCATTTCCGCAACCGTATCGTTCATTTTGGTCAAAATTTCCAAATTGCCCGTCTTAATCATATCCGCAGATTGATGGTTGAGCTCCGCCAAAAGCGCAATAAAGCGTTGCAGTGGCAAATTGCCCTCTAATTCCGTAGCCATTACAATTCCACCCCGTTCAATTTAAGCAGCTCGCGTGCGGATTCCACACTGTCGATGCCCGTCTTATTTTTGATAGGCGCGAATTCACGTTCGCGAATGACTTCGTAAGGCAATACGCTGCCCATAAGCTTAATAAGGTCCACCGCCAACGCCTCGAACTTTCTGCCGTTTTCCTTTTCGGGCTTTCTCGTTACACCGTCCTCGCAAAGGCATTCGATTTTCTTTTCCACGATATGGACGGGGATTTTCTTATCCGCAATTTCTTCCAACGTGGAAAGGCGGAAAAGATAGTTCATGATAACGCCGTAGCTATACACAAGGTCGCCGTTTTCGTCCCGCATATTCGCCATTTCATCCGTAAGCTCGTAATACTCGATGATGTCGGGCTTGTCGCCGTCCATACACAAAACGCCCACCTTTTCGCTAGGGTTGGTTTTGAAAAGTGCTTTCGCACCGCAGTTCACGCCGCTTAAAATGGTCGCGCCTACGAATACGGGATCGGCAATACGTTGCAAAACGTTATCCACCGCGTAGATATTCAGCCATTCCACACCGCGCGCGTGCAAATCCTCGCAAAGTCCCGCACGCTGTAACGAACCAAACCAACCGCCGTTGCCGTTGGGGGAAAGCGCGGGCATATCCTTGGTTTCCAGCATGATTTTTCCGTCGAAATCCACCGCGGGTGCCATGTCTTGCTTGAAGAATTTTACGTCCTTTTCGTCATAGCCAAAATAGCCGTGTTCCTTCCAAAACGAGGTTGTCTGCTCGTGATTTTTATCGCTCGTCATAATATATAAAGGAACGGTAACGCCGCACTTTTCGTTAACTTCCTGCAAATTACGCATTTGTTGCTCAAAAATATACAAGGGCTTGGTGATACCGATGTCATACGCGCCTTTGGGGCCGTCCACGCCAAGACGAGTACCCATACCGCCCGCAAGCAAGCAAGCCGCCACTTTGCCCGCCTTGATTGCCGCTATACCGACCGCCTCAAACTCCGCCTTGCGCTTTTCAATTTCGCTGTGGCGAAGGCCGCTAATCGGATGAATATCCCTGCCCGCGCCCGTAAGGTCGGTGGGGTTGGCAAGCGCGTCTTCAAAATCCCAATTCAAATTTTCAATCGCCGTCAAAAGCTTGGCTTGGCTTTCGGGCGAAAGCTCGCCGTAATATTTTAAAAGGTGGGTTTGCCCCTTTGCTTCCAATAAGGATTTGGCTTGTTCGTAGGTCATAATCACACACTCCTTGTTTAATTTTTATTTCATAATTTATTTTAGCAAATTTTTCAACGGATTGCAAGCACTCGCATAAATTTTCTTTGAAAATTATCCCGCTTTATTTTGCTCTATCAAATTATACTCGTTTTTTATGCAAATACAATAGGTATTTTTTCTTTGTTTTAGGGTATTCTTTCACAAAATAAAGTTTTGAAATAATCGGTAAACAGCGCCCTTTGCTTTCCGTGCCCGATTTTGTTATACTTGCAGTATTGGAGGTATGTGCAAATGGGCATATGGGCGAAAATTAAACGGTTTTTCTATCGTTTGACACACGGTAAAAAACTACAATTTCCCATATATTGTAAGCTACGCGGCGTCAAAAAGCCCGTTCGACAAGGCGCGCTTGCGCAATGCAAGGCGGACGACGGCTTACAGCTTGTACACGTACCCTTAAAAGATTATCCGCACAACGTCTATGCGTACAGCATTCCGCTCAACCGCATTCTCGGCTATTTGGAAGAAGATTTGGCAAAGGATTTGATTGCGGAGCTTGGCGAAGAGTTTTGCGTAGACGGACGTATCCGCGCTATGCTCGGCGGTCCGCCGAAGTATAAATATTACGGTTGCGCCATCCGCATTTACAACACCAAGAACTTGATGGCGAACGTAGAAGATTTCACGTCCTTGCACGGCGAATAAGCGTAAAATCCTGCTTTATTTTACGCAAAAAAGGTGAAACGCAACCCAAAGTTTACATAAAGAACGGCAAAATCGGTGTTTTTCCCCGCTCGCTTACGATATAATAAGCACGTAACGCGGTAGCACCGCAAAAAGGAGCACGGCTTATGACCTTCGGTGAAAAATTAGCAAAATTGAGAAAAGAGAACAATTACACGCAAGAACAGCTTGCCGACAAGCTTGACGTATCCCGACAATCGGTAAGTAAATGGGAATCGGACGTCGCCTATCCCGAAACGGATAAGCTGATAAAACTGAGCAAGCTTTTCCGTTGCTCCATTGATTATCTTCTCGACAATCAAACGACGGAAAAAGCCACGGCGGAAGAGCCCTCGGCTAATCCGCCGACAAGCGCAACGGAAACGGACAATTCTATCCCCTTTTCACTTTGGATAAAAAGAGCTATCCCCGAAATCAAAAGCCAAAAAACCGTTTGGGGTATGCCTTTATACCATATCGGACGAAACGCAAAAGGCTTTTTTGCCATCGGCTTAAAGGCGCACGGGATTTTTTCCATCGGCTTGTTTTCTACGGGCATCGTCTCATTGGGTTTGCTTTCCTTTGGCGTGATCGCTATCGGTTTGTTGGCTATCGGTCTACTTTCCCTCGGCACTTTTGCGTTCGGCTTGCTCTCTTTGGGCTCGATTGCGTTTGGGTTATATTCCGTGGGCGCAATTAGCATTGGCGTCGTTTCCTTCGGCGCTTTATCCATCGGCGGATTTTCCAACGGGGCATTATCTATTGGGCAGTATATCGCCATTGGCGATAAGTCCTATGCTGCGATTGCCATTGGCAAGTCCGAAGCGGTTGGAAGCGCCTATCAACACGTCGGCACGATTTCCTCTGCAAACCTTGAATTCATCAAGGCATGGTTGAATGAACGCGTACCTGCCTACCTCGATTGGGCAAAAACGCTATTTTATTTCTCACTGAATTGACAATAAAAAACGCGGACTTTATCGTCCGCGTTTTTTAATTTATGCACTTATCGTAATCCTTTTTTGATAATGGAAAATGCCTTTTGCAAGGGCAAAAATAATATCCCCACCGACAGCGCCGTGCAAATAATTTGCGGAATCATAAAGGGTAGCGTCGCCATAAAATACGCCTTGGTTGCACGCGCGGAAAAGGCGTACCAAATCGGGGTGATAATGCCGTCCATCAAGGAAAAACACGCCGTACAAGCACACGCAATTATCACGAGCCACCACAGCGAAACCGTCAGTTTTTTGACCACGCGCCCCAACCAACCGAACAGCGCCGTCAAGCCGTTGAAATACACAATATATAAAATAAACGCAGTGGGCGAAAAGGAAAATACAAGCTGACGCAAAAGGGTAAACGCCGTAGCGGCGATAAGCCCTCTACGCACGCCGAATACAAACGCGTAACACACGAAAAGCAAGGTGACGAGCTCCACCCCCGGCAGGGCGGCAAGCATAACTTGCGCTGCAATAACAAGCGCGACAAACACGGCAAGATAGGCGCATTCCTTGCCCGACCTCACCGTCATTTGTCTTTTCGTCTTTTTTGTGTTGGAAGGTGGTATTTCCAACCCTTCCGTTTGCCTATTTTCCGTATTCAACGCGTACCTGCCCCCTATCTTTGATTAAAATGCGGCGTAAACCCACACGTAAATTTCACCCGAAATCACGTCAAGCTCATTTACACCCACAACGGCACTGCCAAGCGTTTGCCCGTCGTATTCCGTCGTACCCCAAGCGGTGTTTGCCATTTCCGCATCGGACGTATAAAGCATCCAACAGCTGCTAAAATCCGCAGGGTTTTCCACTCCGTTGATACTGGTTATCATACCGTTTGTAAAGGTGAAAGTGAAATCGTTATCCTGCGACTGTCTTAACATTTCCATACAGTCAAGCACGGTACAGTTCAAGCCTTGTTCCTCAACGGAAATCACCACGCGCGTTTGCGTACTTTCAACAAGCGTGCATTTCAAATTACTTTTATCCTTCCTGCCGCAGGCAAACAGACAAAGCGCGCACACAAGCGATAATACTAAGCTAAAAAAGATATTTGTTTTGCGTTTCATAAAACACCTCTAAAAATAAAATCCCAACCGTTTTCTATCAAACGATTAGGAAAATCCGCAACGCAAAACGCCGCCTTGAAAAGCGGTTACGTCCAAATTTTCCGCCCGTCCGCAGAAAATCCTTTTACTAAAACCTTGGCAGGTCTCCCGACTTACAATACTTTTGCACGCAAAAAACACATTTCAACGCGTACCTGCCCCCTTCCTTCCCGTTTTTACACAGTGAAAAAGAGCGAAGTATTCTTACGGTTGCGGAGGCAGTGGAGCAATTCGGCAAACCGATTTCTCTCTTCCCTATTAAACGCCGCGCATAAACGGCGTACCGCAGGTTCGTATTCGATTATAATTACAGTATATACTATAAGCGACAAAAAGTCAAGCGTATAAAAAAGTTAAAAACTTTTTATATAAACCCCCATCAAAGACTTGAAAAACAAGTAAAAAACGGGTATAATAATAGCATAAATAAAAACGGGGAAACCGTTTGAAAATTCAACGACAGGAGATTCCAGTATGAACGTACAACAAACTGCCGTCAACGCGATTCGTATTCTTTCCGCAGAAGCCATTGATAAGGCAAAATCGGGACATCCCGGCTTGCCCCTTGGTTGCGCGCCTATCGCGTATGCTCTTTTCCAAAATCATTTACACTTTAACCCCAACGATTTGCATTGGGACAACCGCGACCGCTTTATCCTTTCCGCAGGTCACGGCTCTATGCTCTATTATTCCTTGCTTCACCTCTACGGTATGGGGTTAACGAAAGAGGATTTGATGAATTTCCGTCAATTCAACTCCAAAACCCCCGGTCACCCCGAATACCGCCACACGGCAGGTATTGAAACGACGACGGGTCCCTTAGGGCAAGGCATCGCCAACGCCGTCGGTATGGCAGTGGCAGAGGCGCACCTCGCGGCGAAATTCAACCGCCCGAATTTTAAAATCGTTGACCATTACACCTACGCCCTTTGCGGCGACGGGTGCTTGCAGGAAGGCATTTCCTATGAGGCTTGTTCGTTTGCAGGCACGCACGAATTGGGCAAGCTTATCCTTTTCTACGACGATAACGACATCACCATTGAGGGCAACACCGATTGTACCTTCAAAGAGGACGTAGCGGCGCGCTTCGAGGCGCAAAATTGGCAAGTGTTGCACGTTGACCTTGTGGCAAGCCCTGACGATATCCCCGCACTCAACGCGGCGGTAGAAGCGGCAAAGGCTTGCACGAATAAACCTTCCGTCATCATTTGCAAGACGCATATCGGCTACGGTTCCCCCCTTGCCAACACGGCGAAGTGCCACGGCTCCCCGCTCGGCGCGGAAAATTTACAAAAGACCAAGGACGCGCTCGGTTGGACGTACCCGCCCTTTGAATGCCCCAAGGAAGTGTTTGACCACTGCGCGGAAGCAGGCAAGAAGGGCGCGCAATTAGAAGCGGAATGGACGGCTACGTTTGCGGCATACGAAAAGGCATATCCCGAACTTGCGGCAGCTTATAAAGCGGCTATGGCGAACGAAATGCCCGACTTTAATACGCTCACCGAAATCTATGATTTCGAAAAGCCTATGGCAACCCGCCAAACCTCGGCGAAGGTGCTCAACCAAATCGCGGCGCACATACCTCAACTTATGGGTGGTTCGGCGGACCTCACCCCGTCCAACCTTTCCAACATGAAAGACACGGAAAGCACCGTCTATGGCGATTTCTCCGCAGATAATTTTGCAGGCAGAAATATGCATTTTGGTATCCGTGAACACGCTATGGCGGCAATTTGTAACGGTATGCAGCTCCACGGCGGTTTGCACGCGTATTGCTCTACCTTCTTCGTGTTCTCCGATTACTGCAAGCCCGCTATGCGTTTGGCGGCGCTTATGCAGCTCCCCGTCGTTTATATCCTCACGCACGATTCCATCGGCGTTGGCGAAGACGGCCCTACCCATCAACCTATCGAACAGTTGATTATGCTCCGTTCTATCCCCGGCTTAAAGGTATTCCGTCCCGCAGACGGCAAGGAAACGGCGGCGGCGTGGGTTTCCGCGCTTACGGGCAACCAACCCACGGTGCTTGCGCTCACCCGTCAAAACTTACCTCAATATGCGGGTAGCGGTAAAATCGCGCTCAACGGCGGCTACGTTTTAGAGGATTGCGACGGCACGCCCGACGTACTCTTGATTGCGAGCGGCTCGGAAGTAGAGCTTTGCGTTAAAGCAAAAGCAGTCCTTGCGGAACAAAATATCAAGGCGCGCGTTGTTTCTATGCCTTGTTTGGAAGAATTTGAAAAGCAATCTGCGGAATATAAAGCGAGCGTATTGCCCAAGAGTGTCAAAGCGAGAGTTTGCGTAGAGGCGGCAACCGCACACAGTTGGTATTCGTATGCAGGCGACAACGGTGAAATTATCGCTATGGACGGATTTGGCGCGTCCGCACCCGCCGCACAGCTTTTCAATCATTTCGGCTTCACCGTGGAAAACGTGGTAGAAAAAGCACTCACGTCCTTGAAAAACTGTCAATAATTGTTAAATTGCAAGAAAACCACCTCGATTTTGGGGTGGTTTTTATTTTTTATTCAAGAACTTTTCAACGGATTTTCACAAAATCACTATGCGTTTTACGCAAAGTACGGTTATAATAAGCACACAATCAAGCTTACCCGTTTCCTTACAAGAAACACCTCCATAACCAAAACAAAAACGCAAGTCTTTCGGCTTGCGTTTTTGCTTGTTTCGTCTAAAAATTATGGGCAAATTACCCCAAAAGCTTGCCGATGGCGGCAATCAATTCGTTATCCCCGTCGTAATCGCGGGCGACGGTTTTCGTTCCGTCCGTCGATAAAACGCCTCTATCGTGAATGCAATTATTGGACAAGGGCCAAAGAATCCGCGCCGTCGTAAGCTTAATAGCGTCACGGTCCACCAAATTCAATAGGTAAGTACTTTGCATAATCCCTTTCCCAAACGTCTTTGCCACGCCGCTTGCGTTTTCCGTCAAGCAAATATCCGCATAAGTGATTGCGCCGTAATCAAGCATCGCGCCCAAAAGACACTCGGACGCGGACGCGGAATCCCCATCCGCAAGCACCACGATACGGCTCTCGTCCGTGAAGTAGTTGTAATAATCGTTTCTCGGCGCGCGGAAGCTTTCCTTTTTTTCGCCGTAATCCGCAATCGCAACCACGGGCTTATTTCCCGTTGCCGTCTTGCAAAAATAGGAAGCGATGGACTGCATTGTGTTCAAGTACCCGCCGCCGTTGCCGCGCAAATCCAAAACGAGGTTCGTTTTCCCCTCTTCCTTAAATACGCGCATCGCTTGCGCGAACGCGCTTCCTGCATTTCCCGTAAATTGTATAAGGCGGATATACGCCGTATCGTCGTCTACACAAGCAAGCGTATTTTTGCTTTCTATCGCCTCGCTAAAATTACCCGTCGTAAAGGAATAGGCGGTTTTGTTCGTGCGGTAAAACACGTAATTTTCCACGTATTTCTCACGGCTGATTTCTACGTTTTGCTCTACGCCGTTTTTTTGTAGACGGACGATAAACTTCTCCCCTTCCTCATAAGCCTCTAAAAAACGAGAAAATTCGTCGTAATCCTTGGATAAGGTAATATTCATTTCGTCCGCGCCAAAACCGATGATATAGCTGCCCGCTGTAATGCCCGCCGTTTCCGCAGGCGAGTTACCGCACACGCGCGTGATGAGCATTTGCTTTTCCCCGCTCTCCGATTGTGTGGAAAGCACCACGCCAAGTCCCGCGCGGTTGCCGTCCAAATCACTCGTCAAGGCCTTCAACTCTTCGGGGGATAAATACTCGGAATAATCGTCCAACAGCTCGCTATTGATGGCGTCAAAAAGAGTGCCGTAGAACTGCTCGTTGGATATTTCTTGATAATATTCCTTGTTAATTTTCTTTTTGACCTCGATTAAGGTTCGCATATCAGAATCCAACGAAAACCAACTTACACAAAGCCCCACCGAAAAGGAAATCGCGGCAATCGCAATCACCGCCACAATGGACGCCCCCAAGCGCCACGCTTTTGTCTTTTTTATCTGTTCAAAGGGGGCAGGTATGCGTCTAACCCTTTTTTTGCCCTCTTTTTTTGTGGTATTTTCTTGATTCCCACTCATGAAAGTCCTCCCAACTACAACTCACTTTTTACTATGTCCGTTTATTCCCGTTTTTGTAAAAAATATCCGTCTAAACTCTCGCCCGACGGATACTTTCGTTATTTTTTAAGCAATTTATACAAAACAGTCAACACACGGAAAGAAACGGCATCGGAAAATAAGCGAATATTCAAGCCCGTCGCCTTTTCAATTTTATCCAACCGATATAAAAGGGTGTTTCTGTGCATATATAAATTTCGCGAGGTTTCGCTGACGTTTAGGCTGCTTTGCAAAAACGCTTCCGCCGTTTCCAACATTTCCTCGTCCTCGAAAATTTCTTTAAAATGCTCGTCAGTAATTTCGGTAAGGTATTCGGAAAGCCTGCCCTCCGGCACATCCTCCAACATTTTGACCAGCAAAAATTCTCGGTAGGAATGTACGTTTCCACTCACCTCGAACACGTCCGCATAACGAAGTGCGTTTTCCGCGCCCGCGTAGGAAAGAGAGACGTCCTTTAATTCGCGCACGATTTGGCCAACACCCGCCACTGCGTCGATGCCCAACTCCTCTTTGAGAGATTGCGCCAAAAACTCGGCATAGTCCATAGAGGCGCGATAGCCGTCCTCCGTTTCCGCATTAACAAAACGCACCAACGCGCACAGCTCCTCAGAAATTTGCAGCGCCGTATCAAGGCTATTGCCGCCGTACTGCTCTAAAACGGTAAGCGTTTCCTTCATCAATTTCGGCACGCGCAAGACAATAGCAAAGCAAGCCGCGCCTTTGACGGAAAACTTGGTTGAGTATTTATAAATACTCATCGTCGACGCCTCGCCAAACAAAATCCGCTTTAAATGCTCGGTTTTGGAAAGCTCGGTTTCGCGCTCGGCAAAGCTTTCGATATACGAGGGCAAAAGAGTTGCGTAGTTGCGCGCCGTTTCGTCCGCGCCGCGGATACAGCCGATATACCCAACGCTTCTATAAAGGAAACGGAAATAGGTATATGCGCCGTCGTCCGTTACCCCCTCGAATTGCTTATCGCAAACGGGAACGTCGCTCGGACGAGTATTTTCCGCATAGTAGAAAAGCTCTATCGAAAGCTTTTCCGCAATCCCTTGGCAAATCTTTTTCAACTCGGACATCCTTGTTCTCCTAAAAAATTACAGTGCGTTATGAACCTATTTCACGGCTCGACACTCCGTCTATCCTTTATTATAACGCAAAGTGAATTTTTTTTCAAGACTTTTTTACGTCTTTTTGTGTTTTCTTGTGTTTTTCAAGGAATTTGTCTTCTTGTCCCTTCCAAAAAATAATTTTTTTGTAAAAAAATTTTTTTCCGCCCTTCAAGTATTGACAGATAAATAAAAAAATGCTATAATGTGATAAATTGGTTAATTTATACCCCTTTCCTACGGAAAGAAGCGTAAATTTCAAAAATAATTTTCAGGAGTTTTGTTATGAGTAATCAAAATCTTAACGAACAAGCGGCAGCGAAAAATAAAAATTATCGCGTTTTTGCCATCGTTATTGCGGCGTTGAGTCTTATTGCACTCTTCCTCCCCATCAAAACGTTTGCCGGAAGCAAGGTATCTACGCACATTTCTTTCGCTTTGCTTGGCCAAATGTTTTCTTCCCCTTATAAAAAATGGGGCTTCATCCCTATGCTTGGCGATCCCGCTTCCGCAACGACGCGCCTTGGCAGTTATGCAGTATTCTGCTTTATCGTTGCAATGCTCGTTGTGCTTGCGGTAGCTATCATCGCCATCGTGCTTTCCGCAAAGGATTCTAGCGCGAAGAAAACGCAGGTGTTGACGACCATCGCGGTGTATGCATTCACCTTGGCGTCCGCTGTATATTCCCTTGTTATCACCACGGTTACTTCTTATGTTCCCAATGTTGCTGTTGCTATTGACGTAACGACGGTAGCACTTACGGCAATCGGTTGTATTCTCTACTTATTCCTTTTAATTGAAAAGTATCAAGCCGGCAGCTTGTACTATATCGTACAATTCGTATTCTCGTTTGTCGTACTTGCCTTCGTTATTCTTGCCTTCACGCACTTGGGTGAGGACGTTGCCCCTGCGCTTGACGTAGCACGTAGATACAAAGTATTTGCTATGCTCTTCATTTTGGGTATGACCACGGTGGTAGGCTTTGCTTCCCTTTGCGGCTTCTATCCCAACAATAAGAAAGCAAGCAACGTAATCAGCGTTTCCATTCTCTTCTTCCAAACGGGTATCCTCTTCGGCATGGCCCTCCTTGCGGCTGTTGCAGATATCCACGTAAGAGATTATGAAATCTACACCTACGTTGCAGGTATCATCACCTTCTCGCAATTCCTCGCGACGATCCTTTGGATTGCGCTTACGGGCAACAAGAAAGAAAAGCCCATCAAAGCACTTACCGACAAAGAATACATCGAAGTTCTTCCTTATGAAGGCGGCCCCGTTTCCGGTATCTACGTAGCAGAAGTTGTGGAAGAAGAAGCACCCGCAGAAGAAAGCGCAGAAGCTCCCGTCGAAGAAACTGCAACGGAAGAAGCACCCGCAGAAGAAGGCGCTACCGAGGAAGCTTCCGAAGAAGAGCAAGCACCCGAAGGACCTTTCGACGCATTTATGCTCACGCTTACCAAAGAAGAAAGAGCACAATTCACCGACCTTTACATCTTGAAGACGGTTAGCATGCCCGAAATCCCCGCATACGTAGTAGGCGGCGACAACAAGAAGTTCTTCAATAAAGTATTCATCTTCCTCGCACAATACAGAAACGTTATCCCTTCTGCATTGCTTGCAAAAATGTATGATTTCTCGATGAAACTCTAATCGCTCTTGAAATGAAAATCCCGACTTTCGTCGGGATTTTTTTTTGCGCTAAATCATCTTGCGCTTTATACAATCTAAATAAAAAAGACGGAACAGCTTTGTCCTAATCGGCAACTTGCTCCGTCTTTTATTTGCTTTTAATGGTGATAATCCATTCGCCGTCAGCAGTAAAAACTTGCTCCTCGCACAGCTTTTGCACCAAAAACAATCCTCTTCCGCTCTCAGACAATACGTCCGCACGCACCGCCGTATTCGGTGGGCAAAAGGGCTTTTCCGCCCCAATTTTTAAGCGTATCAAGCCGTCCTCTACCTCGCCGTGAAGCGTCGCTTTTCCACCCGAATGTTTGAGTACATTCCCGATCAATTCATACACGATAAGCTTGCAATCAAACGCCCGCTCCTCATCGACTTTTTTCTCGATTAGAAAGGCGGTAAATTGCTCCGTTGCCTCACGCAAGGCAAGATAATTTTCAATCTTGAATATCATCTTTCCACCTCACTTAAAACGCGCCCTTGAGCTTATCGCGCAGCTTTTCCAACAGCTTGCGCTCCATACGCGATACAAACATTTGCGATACGCCCAAACGCTTCGCCGTTTCACTCTGCGATAACTCCTCGACGTAACGGAATTTGACAAGCGCCTTTTCCGTGTCCGAAAAATCGCGCATCGCCGCACGCAAGGTTTCCTTCGTTTCAAATTTATCGTAAGCTTCCTCGTCGCTTGCAAGCAGGGCGTAAAGAGAACGGTCGTTCTCGCCGTCGCCCTCCGCCGCCATGCTATCCAAGGAAAAAGTACCGCCGATTTCCAACGCCTGCACAACCTCTTCTTCCGAAAGGGAAAGGGCGTTTGCAATCCTACGCACGCTCGGCTTTGCCCCCTCTTTTGCCTCGTATTCTTCGGCGAATTTCTTAATCGTCGAGCTAATTTCCCCTAATCTGCGAGGAAGCTTGACCATACGCGATTTATCGCGGAAATAATTTTTAATTTCGCCCGTGATCGTCGGCGTGATAAAGGTACTAAACTGCATACCCATCTCGGGATCAAAACGATCAATGCCGCGGATAAGCGCAAGCGCGGCGACTTGTCGTAAGTCGTCGTATTCCACACCGCGCCCCGTAAATTTTTTTGCGAGAATGTCGGCTATGTAAAGATACTTTTCCGCAATTTGATTGCGAAGGGCAACGTTGCCCGTTTCTTTATAGCGCGCAAATAACTCGCTCATCTTCTCGTCCGTCCTCATCTATCAGCCTTCAAACACAATCCCCGTCACAATCTCTTGCTCTTTCGCAAACGCTACGTTCCCTACCAAAGCGGAAAGCAACGCACTCGAAATACCGTCCTCAAATGCGTCCGTTTTTTCACCGCGCGCACCAACGCCCAAAAGCTCGCAACGGAGCGCCTCGCCCACGGTAAAGGTGATGCTTGCCGTATCGTAACCGTTCCGCTTTAAAATAAGCAAGCTTTCGGTAACGCACACTTTAAAATCCTCCGTTTCGTCTACGTTAAAACCGACAAGCGCGCAAAGCCCACCCGTCGTCAAACGAACCGTCGTAAGATATTCCCCCGTCAAGGGCAACGTAATGAAAAACTTATCCATCTTATTCTATCTCCATAATAGAATCAAGCGCGCAAATCAAAAACAGCTTCTTGATTTTAGGCTGTAAAGCGGAAAGACGCAAGCCGTTTCCGTCCGTCTTTGCCATTTTAAGTATCTTGACAAACGTACCCAAGGTCGTGCTGTCGATAAAATTCAAGCTCGCGCAATCAAAATGCAAGCTTGCGGGCGTTTGTGCGTACGCCTCGGAAACAATGGTGTAAAATTCTTCCGCATTCCCCAAATCGATATCCCCGGAAAGCTCGATACAGAGCGCGCCGTCCACCAAACCTTTTACCAATACTTCTTGCATAATCCATGCTCCTTTGGGCGTTCTTCGCCCCTCATCCTAAATATTTATAACGCAAAACCGTCATGCGTTAAACACGTTGACGGCATTTTTTTACCAAGTAAACGGAATAACCACGCCAAGCAGATTGACAATCATCCCTACGGAAACCGCAATCAGATAGCACGCCGCAATCATAAGCAGGTTGCGTTTCCACTTCCGCACGTTCTTTAACAGCACGACAAATCCCATGCCTGCGTTGGCACAAAGCCCCGCCACGCACGAGCCGAAAGAAATACCGCCGCTTAAAAACGCTTCGGTGATCACCACGGACGACGCACAGTTGGGGATAAGCCCCACCAAGCAGGTAATAAACGGCTGTAAAAACAAATTCCCGTGCATAAACTCCACGAATATCTCTTCGCCAACCGAATGAATAATCGCCGTCAAAATAAAGTTGACGAGGAAGATAAAGCCCGCCACCTTTAAGGTGTGCAAGAAGGGATAGAGTAAATATTGCTTCCAAGGCCCTTCGCCGTTATGGCTTCTGCCGCACGAGCAATTCGCCTCTACCTCGCGCTCTTCCAAAAATCTTTGTATAAAAATTTCGTGGGTGGTCATAGGCTCGCCGTTTGCCGTATTTGGCATTTGAACGCATACCTGCCTACGTCCTATGAGCCGCATCACCCCGTCCGTCGCGTAGCCGACTGCCACGCCGACAAGGATTTTTATCGCCACCATCGGCAGGACGTACACCGCCCCTTCGCCCGAGGAAAGCATAATGATAAACGCCTCGTCGCTCGTCGCCATAAAGATAGCAAACAGCGTGCCTAGCGTGATATATTTCTGCTCGAAAAACTTTGCCGCCATAACGGAAAAGCCGCATTGCGGTATCAAGCCGGTAGCCGAACCGACCAGGGGGCCCAATTTACTGCCAAGCCGCCCAATCTTCTTTAAATCCGCCTTGCTTTCGATAAGCTGAATGACGATATACAGCACCAAAATCCACGGCAGCATCGGCGCGGTGTCCTTTAAGGCGTGTAGGAAAAATTCCCACGTGTGCTCTAAAAATTCGCGCATCGCTTACGCCTCCGTCTTTTTCGCCGCGCGGCTTTGCACCGTTTCCAAGGTCGCCGCCAAAGGAATGGACGCCTTTGCCGTCAACGTCATATCCGCAAAATTTCCTAATTTAAACTGTACCAAGCCCTCGGACGCAATCATCGCCGCATTGTCCGTACAATAACGTTTTTCGGGCAAAATCAAGGTCAAATTATGCTTGTCACACGCCGCTTTTAAGCTCTCGCGAAGGTAGGTATTTGCGGCTACGCCGCCGCCTGCGGTAACGACGGAAACGCCCTTTTCCTTCGCCGCCTCTACCGTCTTTTCCACAAGCACGTCCACCGCCGCTTTTTGGAAAGAAGTCGCCACGTCCGACTTGGAAAATTCCTCACCCTTTTGCTCTTTGGTATGGCAATAATTGATAACCGCCGTCTTTAAACCGCTGTACGAAAAGTTGTAGCCGCCGCCACCTTTGAGCATTTTAGGCATAGGCACGACGTCCTTTCCGCCAAGCGCACATCTTTCAATATTCGGCCCGCCGGGGTATTTTAAGCCCAACACGCGCGCCACTTTATCAAATGCTTCCCCCGCCGCATCATCGAGCGTTGCGCCGAGGATCTCAAATTCCGCGTCCGATTTCGCATACAAAACCGCCGTGTGTCCGCCGCTTGCAAGCAGGGTGACAAACGGGGGCTTTAAGGTAGGCGAATCCAAATACGCCGCCGCCAAATGCCCACGGATATGGTTGACGGCGATGAGGGGCTTATTCAATGCATAAGCCAAGGCTTTGGCAAAGGATACGCCCACAAGCAACGCACCAAGCAAGCCCGCACCGTAGGTGACGGCGATAGCGTCGACGTCCGCATAGGTGATGCCCGCGTTTTTCACGGCGCGCTCCACCACCTCTGCGATTGCGTCTGTATGCGCGCGCGAAGCAATTTCGGGCACGACGCCGCCAAACTGCGCCTGCACCGTTGCCGACGAAGCGATTTCATCGGACAGAATTTTTCTGCCGCGAATGACCGCCGCCGCCGTTTCGTCGCACGAGGACTCAATGCCGAGGATAATCGGCTCGGATTTCGTTGTATCTACGTTTTGTAACGGATTATACATACCTTGCACCTTGTAAATCGTTGTTTAAAGCGGCGGCATTCGCCACCGCTTTGCGCTTTTTTCGTTAGGATTTCTTTAAATAGTCAATGACGAAGCCGTGCAATTC
>JAEIGA010005225.1_pt1 | contig 19927 bp, 18 predicted proteins | sample 9270691 | NCBI WGS metagenome assembly JAEIGA01 (sample SAMN17057246, study PRJNA624740) | gut metagenome | biome: biome; isolation source: fecal sample | host: Bos grunniens | place: China: Xizang | collected 2019 | reverse complement strand
GGTGGTTGCTACGATGGCACAACATTGGTTTATGTAACTGGTACTGTTCAAGAAGTTGAATATAGTAGTTCATATGGTAACTACGAAATCACATTTGCTGATGGCTTCCAATGCTACCGTCTCCAAGAGACTGCTACAGCGAAGTTTACCGAGGACAAGATCAAAGCTGGTGATGTAATCGTAGCTTGCGGTAAGTTGGATAAATATGGTTCAAGCTACCAATTGGCACAAGGTTGCTACTTGGTTAAGCACACTCCATCTGCTAAGGCTGATGTTGAGCTCGCTTGGAACCCAGAGACAGTTACCCTTACTGTAGGTGATGCATTTACCGCTCCTACACTCGTTAATACTCAATCTGTTGCTGTTACATTCGAGTCAAGCAACGATGCTGTGGCTACAGTAGATGCAAATGGTTTTATCACTCTTGTTGATGATGCTGTCGGTACTGCTACTATTACAGCTACCTTCGCTGGTGACAATATTTACAATCCAGCTTCTGCAACTTGCACAATCAAAGTAAATCCTGTGGTTGAGGATTGCGAAGGATCTGATGACTTTGTGACAGCTACTGCTACAAATCCAACTTCATATAACTCTCGTACAACAGAAGCTGGTTGGAGTGCTACCCACGCTGCTAAAACTACCATCGAAGGTTATACTTATCTCACTATCAACGGTAAAACTTCTACAGTTGGTACCATCACTTCTCCTGTATTAGATGGCGGTATCGGTTCAATCAAGATCCGTTATGCAAATACCTACAGCGAGAACAACGGCGTAAGCTTCCGTTTGGATATCAAGCAAAATGGTGAGGTTGTTGAGACCTATACTGTTACAAAAGCAAAAGCTGAGGTTGCTCAAAATACCGTTTACACCGAACTCATTGAGAATATCAATGTTGCAGGTGACTTCGTAATGGTAATTACCAACTTGAGCCCTTCTAAGAGCACAAGCAACAAGGACCGCGTTTCTATCGGTCGCCTCTGCTGGACTGGTTATACCGCTCCTGTAGAAACAGAGTACACCCACACTCCAAACAACAAGTATGGTACCATCTGCTTGCCATATGCTTCTGCTAGTACAACAGGTGCTTACTTCTATGAAGTTGCAGGTAAAGAAGACGGTAAGGTATACCTCGCAAGCGTTGACGCTTTGGAGGCTGGTGTTCCTTATATCTTCGAGGCTACTGCAGGTACAATCACTGTAACATACCAAGGCGAAGCAGCTGATGAGGCTGGTACTGCTAATGGTTTGGTTGGTACATTCGAAGAAATAGAGGTTCCTAACGGAATGTATATTCTTTACAACAACGCATTCTGCACAAATGAGCCTGCAGGCACTCTTAATAAGATTAGAGCAAACCGTGCATACCTCAATTTGGCTGATATAGAAGGTGGTGCTCCTCAACAAATGCCAGGTCGTCGTTACATTGGTATGAGCGTACAAGGCGAGAATGGTGAGACAGGCTTTGAGAATATCACAGCTCCTGCTGGTAAGACTGTTAAGGCTATCGTAAACGGACAACTCATCATCATCCGTGATGGCGAGATGTACAACGCACAAGGCCAACTTATCAAATAAAGACAACATTGACAACCTTTCCGCTCGCTCAACATTGCGAGCGGCGAGGAAATCAACTAATAATCTACTTAGCAAGCGCATTGTTGGCGCGCGCAGAAGTTGTTTAGGTTGTCTTTTAAATAAAAACTAATGAGTAATATTGTATTTAGTTATGAAAAAATCTTATATCGCGCCTCAAACAGAGGCAATCGAGCTCCTCGGAGCAAATGCTATCATGGCTGGTAGTGGCAACTTCATCTCTACCGGTGGTCCAGTAAGTGGAGCATACGGAGATTAATCCGATCACACTAATCAAAAAAAAAGAATCGTGCTTAGCAATAGGCACGATTTTTTTTGTTTTAAGCGCACATTTTCTCTGAGCAGTATATTTCCTTAGTTAATGTCTTTACATGCGCGCAGGCGCGAGATTCTTGGTCTTTAAAAGCAAATAAGTATTATGCTGCCTGCAATGATGTTAATAGCGCATTGAAAAAGTGCTGTTTTTTTAAGATTGACCAATCAGCAAGGAGAAACGGGATAGTAGAAAAGACTCTGTTTAGAGGTCTTGCTATCTACTCGGTATCTACTCGTTATCTACCCGAGGCGGGTAGTGTGGGTGGTGTTTTTGTGGTCTCTATTGTCATTCTTCAATAGCCTAAGTACCTATCCGTAAATAAAAAACAACCAATCTCTTGGTCATTTCAAAAAAAAGTAGTAATTTTGCCCTGCAATTTAGAGTTACTACTTCTTTATCAATAGTTTTTTATTATTTTTGAAAGAACGCCCATGAAAAAGCCTCTTCTCATATCTAGTATAATCCTGCTGTTGCTGGCTGCTATTGTTGTGCTTGTTTTCTTGCTTCGTCAGCCATCTCAGTCTGCCACTTCCACACCTCTCGTTGACGATATGCGCGAGTGGTGGTCGGCAGAATACTTCACATCAGCATCCCATCATCAGTTTGCCAATGCTATTCTTTATACCACTACCTATGACGAGTATTTCGCTATGCTTCAGGAGTTTTATCCTATTCGTCTGTCTCGTCGTGCTACTGATTATGATAGACATCAGGCTAGCCTCATGCAGTTCGACTCTCTCATGGCTTTTCCTGGCAATACAGGTTCTACCATAGAGATTTATCTCTACGAGAGCTATTTCCATTCCTATATTGCTTATTCTTCTGATCGCGTTCACGACCAGCTTCTGAAAGCTAATCTTTATTTCTCAGAGGAAGATTCGGCTTGGAATCACTACTTCCAAGCCATGACCACTGTCATCGATTCTATCGTCTTGTATCGCCCTTCGTGTTTGGGCACCATCAGTTATCTAGAATCCGACCGCTTTCAGCGTCATCTAAAAGAGGAGTATCTCAATGCTCAACTTCAACTTCTTTTCTACGATCAGATGCCATCTACCACCCATATGACCATCACTCCGGAGATGATTTCACAGGCTTTTGACTCCTTGTCTGCTCATTTGGAAGTGCCTGGCCATCAGGATGATGATATAGTGGAGTGCTATGTCCCTGTTGACACTCGCATCCGTATCCTTCAACTCGATCATGAGGCTTGGCTGAACTATATAGCTACCCGCAATCAGATCGAACTATCTCTGCCTTCTCACTTGCAATCTACCTATCGCAATATCACCAACAACCTTATGCGAACCAAGCTATGGCTACTGAAAAACGAGTATAAGTATTTCTCTTTATCAGGCGAATACCATAAAGAGTTGTTGCTACCTTACCATTGTACCGACGAACAATTGCTCGACTTCCAACTATCCTTACCTAATTAAACGATTTTAGATATTAACTCTTAAATAATATAAATTATGGCTAACTTATTAGACGAACTTACTGGTCCTGTTAACGAGCAAGGACAAGATGTGAACGTAATCAACCGCCAATTACCTGTCAAGATTGGTTTTGGCTCAGTTCTCTTTGAAATCGCATTGTGGATTACTCTGCCTATCTTGGCGCTTATTTGTTGGTTTGTTTTGGGCGATCCAGTCATTTTGATTGGTTGCGTAGCAGGTGTGTTGCCTGGCGTGATTTTCCTCTTTATGAAGGTCAACGCCCGCAGTTACTTCCAACAATTGGAGCAAGTTATCCAATCGGCTGCTTCAGAGATTGACAACTACCTCGAGCAACGCGTGCAAATCCTCAATAATGTAGTGGGTTTGGTGAACCGTGCGGTAGATCTCGACAAAGATGTGATGAAGTCCGTAGCTGCGCTGCGTAGCGGCAAGGTCAATGATGCCAATCGTAGTGATGTGGCTGACCAACTCAATGCCACTTTCAGCCGTTTCGCATTGCAGGTAGAGGCGTATCCTGAGTTGAAAGCCCACAATGCTATTGCAGACGCTATGCAGCAAAACAGTTACCTCCAACGTGAGATTACTGCGGCACGCACAGTCTATAACAGCCGCGTGGCTCAATGGAATACAGATATTTTCGCATGGCCAACCAAGATGATTGTTGCCGCTCGCCAAGGATATACCACTCGTATTCCTTTCACTGCTTCCAAGGCTACCAAGGAGGCAGCGCGTGCCACTTTCTTCTAATGTATGGCTCTCCGACCTGACATATACGACCCGCTGGAGGAATATGCTACCGTTTTTCGCGATAAGTTCCGTCAGGTAGCCAATGACACCTTCGACCAGCTAGCCAAAGAGGCTAATGTGGATGTGGATGCCAACCGACAGACATGTCAGTTGTATTATCGTGCAAAAAGTGAGAAGGAAAACCTTGAGGGTGCTATCTCTGGTCTGAAGTTTCTCATGTGGTTCCTTATTATCGCAGCGGTTGTAGGTGGTATCTTCATTTTCGTAAAAATCGACTATTGGCTTCCTGAACTCACTATTGGTGTCGGAGTGGCTGCTGTGGCGTGCTTGCTCATCGCTCTTGCGCTCGTATTGCCACGTATCCGCAAGAAGAAAGGAGAACTCCAGCAGGTCAGCACCCGCGTGGATGAATTGCAACACCAAGCCTGGGAGCAGATGGCTGCGCTTAATCAACTCTACGATTGGGATATCCTCACACGCATGATGAGCCAGACCGTTCCACGCCTTGAGTTTGATGATTATTTCACTACCCAACGCTTGGCAGATCTGGAGCATACCTACGGCTGGGATGGTTCGTTCAATGCCGACCGCTCGGTGCTGTATGCCCACTCTGGACTCATCAATGGCAATCCGTTTGTCATCTGCCGAACCAAGAAGATGGAGATGGGCACCAAGACTTATACGGGCACCAAGGTCATCCATTGGACTACACAAGAGCGAGGATCGGATGGCAAGTATTATACGCGACATCATACCCAAACGCTTACGGCCACGGTCACAGCTCCATATCCGTATTATTTTCAGAAGACACGCGTCATCTATGGCAATACGGCTGCACCTGATCTCATCTTCACACGGGTGGACAACGATCTGGCTGGACGAGAAAAATCCCTAGCATATAAGTGGGAACGACGCAAACTGCGCAAGAAGGCGCGTGACCTCACCTCTAGCGACTATGCCATGATGACCAACGAGGAGTTCGAGGTGCTGTTCAATACCAGCGACCGCAATCATAACCAGCAGTTCGCACTCCTGTTTACACCTCTTGCACAGGAGAGTATGCTCCGCTTGATGCGCGACAAGGAACATGGCTATGGCGATGATTTTGATTTCTACAAGAATAAGATGATCAACACCATCGTGCCACAACATGTCCAGGAAATGACGCTCGATTGCAATCCTCAGCAGTACCAGCATTTTGATTTTGAGCATGCCAAAGCGAATTTCGTGAAGATCAATGCCGAGCATTTTCGTGCTATTTATTTCAGTCTGGCGCCTCTCTTGTGCGTGCCGATGTATCAGCAGATACGCTCGCACGAAGATATTTATGGCACCAAGATGAAGAAGCGTAGTGCTTTCTGGGAACACGAGGCTTTGGCTAATTTCTGGGGTGCTACCTATTTTCAGCACCCTTCGTGCGTTACGGAGTGTATCCTCAAGACCACTAGCCAACTAGGACAGGATGATAAATCCATTGTTCGAGTTACGGCGCATGGTTTTCGCGCCGAACATCATATCGAGTATATAGCACGCTTGGGTGGTGATGGCCGTTGGCACAATGTACCTGTGCATTGGGATGAGTATCTGCCGGTTACAGGTACGGGCAAGTTGGATATACAGGAGGATAATCATGTTCTTGATCCGTCCATCACCCAATGCCAGCGTATTCACAGAATCACGGATATTCTTAATAAATCGCATTATCGTTTCTACCGCCGACATATTGCTTCTGCCTGTCGTTGACTCTGAATTATATAGTCTATCTGCTTTTAGACAATACCTAAAATGAAAGAAGGATACCGATAATTGGATATCCTTCTTCATTTTGAGCCACTGGCCGGACTCGAACCGGCGACCCACGCATTACGAATGCGTTGCTCTACCAACTGAGCCACAATGGCAGCGCGTTTAGCGATCCAAGATTATACTTCATCGCAAAGCGAGCGCAAAAGTACTGCTTTTTTGCGAAATATGCAAATAAATTTGGTAAAATCAGAAAAAAAGTGTAATTTTGCATGCAGAATGAATATAAAGCACAACAAAAAATAAACAAAATTATTTGTTGTTACTAGCTAAAATATAGATTAGCTCTTGAATGGTCGTACTCTCACTAGCATGAAGATAAAAGCAGTACTCATATTATTTCTATACATCGCAATAAATGCACATGCACAACATACTGCATCTACATTCGACCCGAATGTCCGCACATTGCGTGTGCGTTATTTGAGTGAAGCCTTGGAACCTGGCGGTAATCCACAACGACCATATCTGATTTTAAAGGATGGCGTCGTGGATGGTAGCGAAGAGGATAATACATTGGAAATCAGTTTTGATGAACTAAGTCACGATATCAAACAGTATAGTTATAGAGTGGAGCATTGTGATCGATATTGGAAAAAAAGTAATATCAGCAGCTATGAATACATAGATGGCTTTACCACCAACGATATCGTCAACTATGAACGATCAAACAATACCCAACAAGAATATACACACTACTGGTTGGAGTTTCCTAGCAATGATATGCAGCTGAAAGCCAGTGGCAACTATGTGCTGCAAGTGTATGAAGATGGCAACCTAGAAAAACTGGTAGCAGAAGTACGCCTGCAAGTGGTGGAGCCATTGTTGGAAATAGATATGGCTGTGCGACACAATACCGACATTGAGTTGAGCGGAAGATATCAACAGTTGGATATTGATGTGCAGACGAGCAATCTGAATGTTCGTGATGCTCAAGAAGTGTGTGTGATGGTAACTCAAAACGGAAGGTTGGACAACCTAGTGGTATTGGATAGGCCGACATTTGTGGATCCTAAACGACTGCGCTATACGAATAATAAATTGTTAATCTTTGAAGGGGGGAATGAGTTTCGTAGGTTTGATACATATTCGGTGTATTATGCTGGTTATAATGTAGATAGAGTGATGTATGAGCAAGGAGAATACCATGCATTGTTGAACACGGATGAAGTGCGAGGAACAATGGCTACGGGAGCCAGTAGGGAAGGTACGGTATATTTGTCGGAGGTGGATGCAAATGGCCAATGGGTGGTGAATTGTGAGAAGACGGATTTTGTGGATACGGATGCAGAATATATGTGGGTGCATTTTGTACTGCCAGTTAAACAACCTATCGCTAGTCCTGTGTTTGTTGGTGGCGATTTGTTTAATAACCAATACACGATAACGAATATGATGCAGTATGATGCGGATGCAAAATGCTACTATCTATATGCGTATTTGAAGCAAGGCGGATACAATTATATGTATTATACGATGGATAATCGAAAGATGAGCCTATTGACTCTTGAAGGTTCGCACTGGCAGACGAGAAATGAATATGCGGTGGATGTGTATTATAGGCCATTTGGGGCAAGGTATGATAGACTAGTAGGTAAAAAAATAACGAGATGAAGTCTCGTTATTTTTTGTAGTCAGACAGGTTAGACTAGCTTTACGCATTATTCAGCAGAGAACTCGTCTTTGCCTACACCACAGAGTGGGCAAACAAAATCTTCTGGCACATTTTCCCATGGCGTACCGGCAGGGATACCTTCTGCTCCAACGGTTGGATCATATTCCCAACCACAAACATCACATTTGTACTTTTTCATAATCGTATTTTTTAAAGGGTTAATATTCTGCTAAAAGAAGTACAAAAAGTATGCCATGTGGGCAGTTATTTGTAGCGTGAGAGATTGAAGTTTTTTTTACATATTTTGTGGTATTAAAAAAAAGTATTACCTTTGTGGCAAAATATAACTTTTGAAGAATAAAATATGAAAACATTAAAACTTTTTTTGTGTCTATTTGCATTAATGGTGGGCACATCAGCGTTAACTGCACAAACAAAAACATACAATAACTATGGTGTTAGCATGACTTATCCTTCCTATTTAGTACTCGATAATGAGGACTATTCTGATGGAGAACTAAATTTGGAGTTTTCAGATGTTGACGAGATATCTGGTATGTTCGTACTCGTAAGCTCTAATGAGGAAATATTGACTGCACTCGAGTTTATTGGCTTGGAGACAATGCTCAATATGTTGCAAGCTGAGATGATGAGTGAGTTCGTTGGTGCTGAATTAGGTGATATAGAGAAAACTGATTCAAGTGTTATTATGCCTTTTACTGTGTCAGAAGATGGTGTTGTTGCTAATGGCGAGATGGCATTGGGAGTGCAAGGAAATAAACTCATTTTGACTGTTATTCTCGGTTATGGTAGTGAGAAATTTAGTGCTTTGAAACAAGCTGTTAAGACACTTAAGGTATAGTGATGTAAGAAATATTATTAAATATTTATTAAAAAATCGGAAAAATGCTTAAGTGCTTGCATGTTCCGATTTTTTTTTGTACCTTTGCAGCGTTATTTGCGTAAATAGGTTTTTTATGTGGCGTACGGCCTATAATCTACAGATTATACGAGAGAATTTAAGTGAGAATTTTTAAATAAAAATATACCTATGCTAACAAAACCAGAAGAGAATCTGATCAAGATTTATGAGAATTCGTTTCGCAATAATTGGGAGCTAGAAGCTGTGACCGATTATGGAACTACGAATACATTGACCTATGCACAGTTGGCTGAGAATGTGGCGAAAGTACATCTCGTGTTCCAACAAGCAGGTATCGCTCCTGGCGATAAAGTGGCTGTGATGGGCAAGAACAATGCAAACTGGGTAACTACATTCCTGGCAAGCATTACTTATGGTGCGATTATCGTACCAATTCTGCAAGACTTTAAAGCGAATGATGCTATTCATATTGTAAATCACTCGGAGAGTAAGCTATTGTTTATCACTGATTTGATTTGGGAGAATATTGAAGCGGAACAAGTGGAGGGCTTGAAGGCAGTGTTGTCGCTCAATAATATGGATGTCATTTTGAGCCGTCTGCCTAAGGAGCAAGCAGTGGATAAGATGACCATTGACGAATTGTTTGCTGAGAAATATCCAAACGGATTTACCCGTGATGATGTGCAATATGCGGAACGCGGCAATGAAGAGTTGGCGTCGATCAACTATACTTCAGGAACCACAGGCTTTTCAAAGGGCGTGATGACCCCGGCAAATGCGTTGGCAGGTAACATATTGTTTGGTTTGACCACGAAATTGGTATTCGCAGGATGTCGCCATGTAGCATTCTTGCCGTTGGCACATGCATATGGCTGCGCATTTGACTTTTTGGCTTGTTTGGCAGCAGGTGGTCATACCTATTTGATTGGTCGCACACCATCTGCGAAAATCTTGTTAAAGGCGTTCTCAGAGGTAAAGCCAACTGTTATCCTATCTGTGCCATTAATCTTGGAGAAGATCTACAAGAAAATGATTCAACCACAGATTTCAAAGGCACCAGTTAGTTGGGTGTTGAAGATGCCATTGCTGGATCAAGTGGTATTAGGTAAGATTCGTGAGACATTGATAAATGCTTTTGGTGGCGAGTTCTCACAAATCATTATTGGTGGTGCGCCATTGAACGCTGAAGTAGAGGCATTCCTGCGTCGAATCAAGTTCCCTATCACGATTGGATACGGAATGACAGAGACAGCTCCGCTTATTAGTTTTACACCATGGCAGGAATTTCGTCCACAATCATGCGGGCAAGTGCTAAAAGGTTATATGGAAGCTCGTATTGCAAATCCAGATGCAAATGGAGTGGGCGAGATTCAAGTGCGTGGTGAGCATGTGATGTATGGCTACTATAAGAACGAGCAAGCTACTGATGATACCTTTACCGAGGACGGCTGGTTGAAGACTGGTGACCTAGGTACAATGGACGAGGATGGATTTATCTATATCAAGGGTCGCTGCAAGACGATGTTGTTAGGCCCAAGCGGACAGAATATCTACCCAGAGGAGATAGAGGCGAAGATTAATAACATGCCTTATGTATTGGAGTCGCTAGTGCTTCAAAAGGAGGATACTCGTCTCGTAGCATTGGTTTGCCCTGATTTTGAAGCAGTAGATGCGGATAAACTCACCCAAGAGCAATTGGAGATTGTTATGGAAGAGAATCGCAAACTGGTGAACGCCGAGTTGGCAGCATACGAGCAGATCAATACATTCAAACTCTATACGCACGAGTTTGAGAAGACTCCTAAGAAGAGCATCAAGCGCTTCTTGTATGAAGCTTAAGCGCTTAGCGCTTGGTTTAGGAGTTTATCAGTTTATGAGTTTATGAGTAGTTGAATGGGTTTAATAATTTATTATGCTTAACTATTTTAACCTCATTAACTAACTAAACAACGAATAAACAACTAACAAATCAACTTATAAACAAAAGAAATGAATCTGTGTATTGATCAGGGAAATTCAAGGACGAAGGTGGCGCTGTTTAAAGATGGCGTGATCGTGAAGAATCTATTGTATAGATCCTTTACATCTGTGGATGTAGAGCGACTCTTCTCCTTGTATCCAATAGCAAATAGCATCGTGTCGTCGGTGGCGAATATGGAGCCCGCTGTGATCAATGCATTGAATAGATTGTCAAATAAGTTTGTTCTATTTGATCATCTGACTCCTCTACCTATAACGAATTGCTATCAAACGCCTGAGACATTGGGGTATGACAGAATAGCGGCAGCTGTGGGGGCTGCACATTTGTGTCCGGACTCTAACTTGTTGATTATTGACGCGGGGTCGGCAGTGACATATGATTTTGTATCAGCCGAGCAAGGGTATTTGGGGGGTAATATAGCTCCTGGAATCAAGATGCGTCTGACGGCTTTGAATCAGATGACCAAGCGTTTGCCTAAGGTGGATGTGGAGCCCGATACGCTGACTCCGTTGTTTGGTAAGAATACGAAAGAGGCAATAGCCGCAGGCGTAGTCAGAGGGTTGATTTTTGAGGTGAAGGGATATATGCGTCAACTCAAAGATCAAAAAATAGCATTTAAGACCTATGTCACAGGGGGGCACGCACCTTATATATTAAATGCGATGAAGCATCGTGATGTAGTAGGTGAACCTCATCTGGTGTTGATAGGGTTGGATAGAATTTTGGAGTTTGTTGTTGAGTATTTGTAGATTATAGATTAAAGGCAAAGAATATAGTGAAAAGAATTGTATCGTTAATAGTAGCATCGTTGATGGTAGTGGGTGTTTGGGCACAAAATGCAACATCTTCGCCATCGTCTCGATTTGGTTATGGAGAATTAAATAACAATCTGCCAGCTGCATATCGTGCGATGGGTGGATTAGGTATAGGTATGCGCTCAAATAGAGCCATCAACCCTTCCCAACCTGCATCCTACACGGCATGTGATAGTTTGACATTTATGTTTGATTTGGCAGGTTCATTTTTATACACTAATTATGGTGATTCATATGGCCAAAATAACAAGTTTAACGGAAACTTGGAGTATATCACGATGCAATTCCCCTTGTGGCATAAGCATATTGCTATGTCATTGGGTGTGACGCCTTATTCGGCGATGGGATATAGTTTTGCGATAGCTGATTCGTTGGTGCAAGGTGATGAGTATGTGTGTCATCATACGAAATCATATCGTGGTGAAGGTGGCTTTACGCAGATATATGGTGGTTTGAGTTTTAATATCTGCAATTGGGTAGCCTTGGGTGTGAATGCATATTACATGTTCGGTAATATGGAGCAAAGCAGGCGATTAGATTTTTCGGATTCTTCGAATGACTCAATTCGTATGGTGGAGAGATTAGGAATCAATAGTTTGCGATTGCGTTATGGTATGCAACTGTTTCATAACTTTGGTCGTCACGGCTTTACACTAGGTGCTGTGTTTGAGAATAAGCAAGCCTTTTCGCGTATGAACTATGAGCAGATGGAGATGACAACATCAGATACATTGAGTATAATAGATACAGGTTTTGAGATGCCGATGATGTACGGCGTGGGTTTGAGCTATATCTATGATAACCGCGTGGCGGTAGGATTGGACTATCAATGCCATGACTGGGCTAGAGCAAAGTATTTTGGTCAGATTAATGTTCTTAATAAGCGCCATCGTTTTGCGTTGGGTGCAGAGTATAGAAATGATCCAATGAGCAGAAGATATGTGGATCAAGTGTATTGGCGGTTGGGTGTAAATTATACTACAGCATATACCAATATGTATAATCAAGCTGAGTTGGGTATAGGTTTAGGTGTGGGATTCCCCTTGCGATCATCCAATACCTTGATCAATGCGACGGTAGAGTATGGTAATCGTGGTAGTGTGCAGACGTTGAGAGAGAATTATCTGCGACTAACGATTAATGCTTCGATATCGGAGTATTGGTTCTTTAAGAGGAAGTTGTAGACGGCGCAGAGCGGCTATGGGACGCGGCGGAGCCGCTATCGGACGGCGCAAAGCGCCTATGGGACGCCTCTTTGAGGCTATGGGAGCCCTTCGGGCTATGGGACGCTCGCACGCGAGCTATTTGAATATAGGCGATGAGGTGAGAAGAGATATTAAATGATTCAAAATAAATAATTAAAACATGAAAAAAGTATTATTAATCGCTTTGTGCTTTACCATTCCAATGGTGGGATTTGCACAAAAGAAGAAAAAGAAAGGTGCTGAACCAGAAGTAGTAGCACCTGTAGTAGAGACTTTGTCTGACGAAGAATGTATGGAGAATCTTTCCCTCTTCCATGAATCAGCCAAAAACAAACAATATGATGAGGCATATGGTTTTTGGTTGCCAGTGTATCAAAGTCGTCCTGACATGAACAAGGTTATCTATACCGATGGTGCTGAGATCTTGGAGTATCGTTACAATCAAGCAACTGACGAAAATGTACGCAAGGCGTTGCGTGATTCAATCTTGAAATTGCACGATGATCGTATCCAATATTTCGATGATGCTAAATATCCAGATGCATACGTATTGGGCTTAAAGGCAATGGATTATATCAAATACTATCCAGAAGATGAGTTGGCTTTGCCAGCATACGGATGGTTGAAGGAGTCAGTAACCGCTATGGGTGTTAAATCTCAAATTACCGTGTTGCGCAAATTGGTAGAGGTTAGCTACAATATCTATAAATCTAACCCAGAGCAATATGGTGACCAATTCTTGGCTGATTACCAATTGGCTTCTGGTACTTTGGATCAGATCGCTGTGGCAGGTGGCAAGAATGCTGAGCATGCAGTTCATCAAAAAGCTTATGTAGATCGTTTGTATGCGGCTTCTGGTGCTGCAGATTGTGATCAAATGGATCAGATGTATGCTAGTGTAGTGACTGAGAGCGCTAATGACTTGGATAAACTAGGTTCTATTATGAAACTCTATCGTCGTCTTGGTTGTACAGAGAGCGACGTCTATTTTGCTGCAGCTGAGCACGCTCATAAGTTGCAACCATCTGCAGAGTCTGCAGCTGGTTGTGCACAAATGTGCTTGAAGAAAAACGATTTCAATGGTGCTGTAGAATACTATAAGCAAGCACTCTCTCTTGTTGTAGATGATGAAGATAAAGCCGACTATCTCTATCGTTTGGCAAATGTGTATGTTTCCTTGAAAAACTATCAACAAGGTGTAGCTTATGCTCAACAATCGTTAGATATCAATGCTGAGGATGGTCGTTGCTATTTGTTATTGGGTATTTGCTATGCAAATGCGAAGATTTATGACGATCCTATTCTCCAACGCTCCGTATTCTGGGTTGCATGTGATATGTTTGCAAAAGCAAAACAAGTGGATGCAACATGTTCTTCAGATGCTAACAAATTGATAGCTACTTATCGTCAATACTTCCCAAGTAAGGAAGATGTGTTCTTCCATCGTGATTTGAACGAAGGCGCCGCTTTCCGTGTGGGTGGTTGGATAGGTAAGACTACTATCTGCCGCTCAAAAGCAGAATAATTGTGAATAAATACATAGTAATCAATCATAATAATATCAAGAGAATCATGTCTGTGGTTCTCTTGGTATTGCTTTGTTGGTTTCTATTTGGATGTAAGAAGCGTGAAGTTAAACTCAAGTCAGAGGCGATTACAGATCGCAAGAGTACCCCTGTGTTGTCTGCTACGGATGTGAATACGCTAATCTCTGACTCGGGTGTGGTACGCTATCGCATTATCGCTCAGACATGGAAGATGTATGATAAAGCAGATACACCGTATTGGGAGTTCCCAGATGGCATATTCTTGGAACGATTTGATGCGGATCTTTCATCAGATGCCACGATAGAGGCTGACTATGCTTTCTATAATGAACCCGAACAGCGTTGGATGTTGAAGGGGAATGTGAAGGCTCTAAATTTGCAAGGAGAGCAGTTCGAAACGCCATTGATGTATTGGGATCAGCGTTCGGAGTCGGTGTATTCGGATTCTTCTATTGTAATCACACGCGAGTCTTCAATAGTAAAAGGGGTAGGTTTTCGTTCGAATCAGTCCATGACTAAATATACGATTTTGCGTCCGACAGGTGTGTTCCCTATGGAGGAGTAAGATGCTACGCTTAATACACGTAGAAATCCCCTTACCACTCCCATACCACTCTAATATTTCCCCAATATCTGCTCTAGTCGAGCATTTTTTTTTGTTCAACCCATTTCTGAGTATCTAATAGATATAAGGTAGGTAGTGCTTTAATTTCATAATGGTCTTGCTTATCTATCTCTGGCGCATATACGCTAAGCCAAATTCTGCTACCATGCGTAGTTTGTACTGCTCTCGGTACTACTCCAATACTAACCACTATACTTTCGAATTGATTAGACGAATTTTCGCAACAACTACCGTTGTTCCATCAGCGTCATCAATCATCGGTTGTCTGTATTGTTTCATATATGAAGCCACGGTACGCATAAGTAGAATCACCATAAAAACATTACGGCCAAATTGTATGCTGGCTAAAGGATATTGGCAAACTAAAGTTCGTTCTTCCATTAGTTGGATTTAGAAGTATTCGTATACTTTGCTCAGAATGCGCGACAACGCCCAAAGCACCATCTGAAGCATATGAAGATTCCCATCCCCAAGCATAAGTCTTCGTATATTTCTGATTATTCGATCCATACCAAGTACCCATAAAACATACAGCACCATTGTTGGGAGAAGGATATGTAAATGTAACTTCTATCTGTACACTACTATTTGCGGGTATTACACCACTACTTGGTTTAAAGACGATTCCTTTTGATGGTAAATTTGATAAGGTAAATTGCACATCTTTGTCACGCATGTTTGTTAATTCTAAAGTTGAATGTGTACTAGTTCCCTCCATACCGGCGTCAGCAGCATAAGAAAATGATGAAGGTGTGTAATATAGTTCTTTTTCAATGTTCATTGTAATATATATATGTTTAGATACCGTTGAAAGATCCAGGTGATCAGAATATTCTTTATACCCATTTCTAGAAGCTGTTATATAGTTTTGACCGACTTCTAGATTATCAAAAGTAAAATCTCCATTAGCATCCGTTACTGTTTCGTGTCCCCCACATCTAACTATAACATTTTTTAAAGCAATACCAACATCGTCTTTAATAGTACCTGAAAGTGAAACTGGCGGAGATAGGGTAGTAAACTTTACAATATTACCATAAGTCACAACGGATGATTGAAGTGCATAAGTTCTATAATAATACTCTGTCTTATAATCTAAATTATTTAACTCAATGCTATAATTGCCAACTCCATTCCCTCCTTCAACATATCTAATAGACTTAGAAGATGTTATAGTTGGAGTTGATGATAATGTTGATAAGCAAAATCCTCGTTCTGTATAAGCAGGTTCTCCCTCTGTTGAAATTTGACCATTTAGTATGGCAGATGTTTCTGTAAGATTTGTTACAGCTAAAGTTCCTATGGTTGGTAAAATAGGAGGTAAATTAAAATTTGTTTCATCGCTATAATATGTTCCAACTTCATTAGTAATAAACGCTCGTACATAATATGTTGTATTTACAGTCAACTCAGAAACTGTAATATGATAATTAGCTTGACCACCATTCGTATTGACTACTATTTTAGTGCCTTTTTCCAATGTAGGATTTGACGATGTATGATATACAAAACCTACTTCTGTATATGCTGGCGACCCCAAATATGTTATGTAACTTTTAAAAGTTGCTTGTCTATTTTCAGGAGATATCTCTGTAATAGTAGGTTTATCCACTCTCGGCAGTTCTGAATTTGCTCTAAAAGTTAAAGATTTTCCATAACTAGGCTCACCATCATTTATTATATACGCACGTACATAACTAAGCACATCTAAATCGGGATCTGTAATTTGCATAGAATAAATTCCTGTTTTACCAGTATAGGGAGCTATAGCTTTTTTGCTATTATCTATAGTTGGGTTAGAATTAGCTCCATATACAAAACCACATTCTGTATAAATAGGCTCTCCAATTTCAATAATATTCCCTTCGAATTTAATTAAAGAAGCACTATAAATCTCGACATTAGTGGTTTCTACTTTACCTAGAGAGTTTTTGGGTACAAATATAACTTCATTTGTACTGTAAACCTCTTTGCCATCTTGAATAGCATACGCTCGCGCATAGTATGTTTTTTTCATAGTAAGATTTATAGTTGTCGCAGAGAAATTCTTGTTATTGGGGCTAGGAACAGGTACTTTTTTTATACATTGACTTATCGTAGGCATTGATGAATCAGAGTACACAAACCCCAATTCAGTATATTTAGGATTTCCTTCTATGAGAATTTCTCCATTTAATGTAGCAGATGTACTTTTAATATCAGTTGCAGGTAAAGACTTTAGTGTAGTAACAACCTTTCCCATTGCTAAAATGGTTAGTTGCTTGCTACCATTATTTGAAGTAATGTGTAAAGTAGTCTTGTTTTCTCCACTACCTAATTGTGTTCTATCAATGGTTACTATCAACGATTGCGTAGCACCTGCAGACAAAACACCTTCTGTCTTACTAATGGACTTAATCCATTCTGCTGTTGTGGTAATTTGCCACTCGAGATGTTCATCACCATCGTTAAAAATATTAAACGAACGCGCCACATCATCTATTGCGCTACCAAAATCTAATGTGCTGATTTCCTCACGTTTGTCATTTACTACTTTCAAAGCAGGAGGTAATTTCTCAATCTGTACATCGCCTTTGGCTGTTTGACCTGCTACTACTTCAATCTTATTGCTCGTAAAAGTTACGTATCCAGTCTTGGTTATTAATAATGTGTAACTACCAGGCATTAGGTTGTCAAACTGAAATTGTCCTTCGCTTCCTGTCACGGTTTTTAAGCCAACAGGACTGAGTTCCACACCTGCTAATTTTATTGGTTCTCCTGTCGCTTTATCTACCACAGTGCCATAGATAGTACCGGGTAGTTCTGGCGCACATGCTTGGTAAATGCCACAGATGAGCAAGATACCAACAAAGAAATAAAAAAACTTTTTCATTATTATGTTGTCTTGATATTATTGTATTTTCTTCAGCATAAATGTAACCTCTACATTATCACCCACAACGCTTGTAATGTTTTTTCTATCCGTAGAATAACCGTTCTTTTGCGCTATAATCGTGTATTGTTGATATGCTAAATCGATAAACTCAAAATATCCATCGCTACCTGTTACTTTATTCTTCGAATTGGGAGTTACTGTAATAGAAACACCTTTTAATGGCATTTGTGTTTCGTAATCTATTACAGTGCCGGAGATTGTGATTCTGGTATCCACAATACGTTTAGTACATCCTGAAAAGATTAATGGTATAATGGCTACCATTAAAATTAATACCTTTTTCATAGTCATTAGAATTTATATGTAAATGCCAACCCTATTGCATCGTAAGAAACTGCTGGATATAACGCGAAATTAGAACGATTTTTTATAACCACTCGTCTACCGCCATGTGCAACAGCAGCATCAATTAAGTTGTAGATATAAACAGCTGCCGTAAAAGCCATACATCCATATCCAATATTTGTCCACGTATCAGCCAACATACTATATTGCATAAAAAAAAGTGGATTTTCTATCATGAGTTTTTCATACCTTGATTTCATGCTATAACAAGCCACGATACCGCCAACACCTACAACTTCTGCTCCAATAATTGATAGGCCTTTAGCCATACTACCTTTGTATATTTGCCCCCAACCGGGAACTAAAGAACGTACTAAACCCTTTGCTCCATATTGAGTAGTTAAAATAATATCATCAAATACATGCTGACTAAGTTCTGACATAGCATACAACCTTATTAAATAATACTCCCCCGTAGCAAAACGCTCCCAATATTCATCAATCACATCAACATATACTTTGACCTTTTCTGTTTTAATCGAAGTATTAAAATTTCCTGTAGTTTCAACAGTTTCGCGCACATCTCCATTCTCAATATATTGTTCAAATTGCATATTTACCCTACTATCAGAGATTACGAACATTCCATTTCGCATCCCTGAATTAGACACTAAATCATCTAGGCATAATCTACGGGCGGTTTCAAGGTCTTTGGCTACAGCACTATGGGTAACATAGATTATAGTATTATTGGTTGTCACAGGCAAGCTACGAAGCCATTGTGGCTTCGTAGCATCCGAACGAGATTGGGCATTAAGCATTGTTGTACAAACAAACAACAATACTATATAGCAAATTTGTCTTGTTTTCATTAATAATATTTATAAATTATTAAAACCCTCTTCAAGGAATTTGGTTGCGTCATTTGTTAATTCTTTTACTTTTGCAACGTTATTATCATCTAATGTTTTAATTTCTTGGTATTCTTCTTGCAACTCTTTTATCATTTCACCTGCGAGATAAGCTGCTAATTCCTGCTTTGTCATTTGCATTTCCATGCAATAACCCATTTCGTAATTTCCATTTTTCAACGTGAATGTCCAAGTGTTGATGGGAGAATTAATTCCAATCTTTGCTTTGATTTTAGTTTTAATATCTGCTGCGTATTGAGTAGATGCTAGATGTTCTTGGTTAAGCCCCAATTCACTAATTACCATACGAGTGGCGCTACTTACGACTTGTTCTATTTGAGATGACAAATTTTCAGCTGCCATAGTTTGAGCTACTCGCAAAGCAACCGCTTTGTTAGTAGAAATATAAGATGCAGCACCTCTCAAGTTATCTGTAGCTTGAGATTGAGCAGCAAACCAAGGTTCCATTTTCTCTTCACGAACATCCTCGCCATAAGTAGGAGCTGGGGCAGGCTGATATGGTTGTTGAGCATACTTTGTTTGGTAAGTAGGTTGATTACTTACTGCTTTTTGTCCACCACATGACACTAAAACGATACTAGTCATCATGGTCCAAACGAATGTTTTTTTCATAACTTTTTGTGTTTAATTAGTTAATATTTAAATATTATCACTCAATTGTGAGTATTCTAAACTAAATTGACACAATAAAAAAAGCGTGAAACTTGCCTTTGCCAGTTCCACACTTTGAGGCTGTCGCATTGCCTAATCTCATAGAACTGACAACGCGAAGCCCACGCCGAATATATACCAATTAACAGTTAACAGTTGACAGTTAACGATTAACAATTGCTCCAACAACACCTGATGCAATACGTTAACGCATACGTGCCCATACACGCAATAGCAACATACATAGATGTTGGTTTGGATAGTCTATATCCCGTAGGGCATCTATCGTTGCTAAGTCCTGATGAGATTTTGAAGGTTGCGACATTTCAAAGTGTCAGAACAGAGCGCTAATAAACGCCTTTTTAATATGTCTGCTACCCTCCGCCGCTGATGTCAGACATCCCTCGGCGCAGATTCACGGTGCAAAGTTACAATATTTTTTGCATATGTGCAAGATTTTGGTGATTTTTGGTGATTTTTCGTAAAACTAACTGCAATAACTAGAAATTGCAATACTGGCGAAACTCT
>JAEIGA010005224.1_pt1 | contig 19928 bp, 14 predicted proteins | sample 9270691 | NCBI WGS metagenome assembly JAEIGA01 (sample SAMN17057246, study PRJNA624740) | gut metagenome | biome: biome; isolation source: fecal sample | host: Bos grunniens | place: China: Xizang | collected 2019 | reverse complement strand
TGCGACTTCATGGCACTTCCAATCGTAACCATCATGGTTCCAGTGCTTGCAGCAGGTTTCATCTTCCACATCATCTACGCTTTCATCCTCACTGCAGGTAACATCAAGGCTCGCGGTGGCATCAAGCGTTACGAAGGCGGCAGCAAGGGTAAGGCTGAGTCTTGGGCTTCGAAGAACATGCTCGTTCTCGGTATCGTTGTCCTCGGTCTCGTGGCATTCCACCTCAACCACTTCTGGGCTGACATGCAGCTCAAGGAGTTCCAGGGACACCACGCAGAGAACCCATACGAGCTCCTCAACGCAACATTCCAGAACGGCTGGATGGTAGTTCTTTACGTGATCTGGTTCGCAGCTCTCGGCTTCCACCTCTGCCACGGTTTCTGGAGCGCATTCCAGACAATCGGTCTCAGCAACAAGATCTGGGAGAAGAGACTCTACTGCCTCGGCAAGATCGTAGTAGGTATCATCGTTCTCGGCTTCTCTGCTGTAGCTGTAAACGCATTCCTCCAGGCTAATGGCTTTATCGGATAAGTAATCAAGAAATAAAAAAAGGCATGCATCACTTGATGCATGCCTTTTTTTATTTCTTACCTACTTGTGACAAGCGTCTCAATACGTGTCAGCTTCTCTGATATACTCATATAGGTTCCTACCTGCTTCTGCAACTGTTCATTTGCCTGTTCAAGAGACTTTTTCTTTTTCTCCAACTTAGTAATCTTTGTTTCAGGATATTTTTCCTTTCTTTCTTCGAGCCCTGCTATCTCCACCTCAAGTTTGATCTTCTGGATTTCCAGTTCCTTGATCTTATCTTTTAGTCTTGCCGTTATCTTGAAACTCTCCCCACACCTGAGCTTACTGCACACATCAATAAAAACCAATACTACAGGAACTATGGCAAAGAGGACTGCCAAGAGGGTGATAACAGAGAGGACACACTGGGGCAGATCATCGATTTGGATTTTGCTTATCGCAACACGCATCGCCATAAAGACAAGCGATGCCACAGAAAAAATAGTTAGTTTCGCATTCATATCAGTTTATTTTTTAATTACATCAATCAGGTGAGCTACAATATTGATATCATACTGCTTTGAGGAATCAAGCAATTCACCGTAAGGAGCGATATCGGCATGCTTGAAATGATTATTCTTAAGATCCTTCTTCTCAGCCTTTGCAGCCTTGGAAATATTCTCATTCGCAGACAACTGGTCTTTGAGCAACGACATTCGCTTTTCATACGAAAGTGGGCTTGTGCCCATCAGAAGCCTTTCAATATTCCATCTGTTGTGCTCCACCTCCGCAAGAAGAAGGACATCATCGTGAGAGATAGAGGCATCCACAGCTGGATCAATACCGATACTCCTGAATTTCACCGGTATTGAATTGGCTGAATACACATTTGATTGTTGCCTGATGTACTGCTGTTCTTTCTCATACCATCCCTCATCAAGCTCCGTAGCCGAACCCATGCCTGTATAATCATCGATATGAGCATATAGATACTTAATCCTCTTGGCCCAAAGCAAACGTTCCAATTGAGGGTCAAAGCACTCCTCACGCATACCAAAAGGATAAAGATTGTTATAACGGTCTGATTGCTGAGCGGTAGCCAGTACCCATCTTGTCAACGGCTGATATACATAAACCGGTATGTCGTGCTTGGCATAAACCTCTTGTGGCAAATACAGCGAAGCTGCCACATTGTCTTCAGCTTCATGACCGCAGAACGCAAAAGAAAGATACTCCGAATATCCATCTTTGGCAACACAGTCACGGATATAGTTGCGGACGTGCGGATTCTCAATGCCGGCATCAATGAACTCCCATTCTATATCAAGGAAGCCTTTTTCATCTGAATATTTTGGGTTGATGTATTCGGCCTTCGGATACAGTTCCTTGACATGTTTCACGCCGGCAGCATCCCAGGAAACAACCTCCGCATATGAAAGATCCATCAAAGAGTCAAAGCGACCCATCCAGAAATCAAGTTCCTCCTTTATGTTCTTTTGAATGAATGTGATCTTGGTCTTCTTCCCCTTCGTCATAAAGTTAGGGAAATGGCAGATATGAGCTGCCGTTATTGCCATTGCATAAGAAACCTGAGTCATTCCCACTATGACAAAATGGACATTGACATCGCTATCCTTGCCTATTCCATTTCGATCCAGCGTCGGATATTCAACATCCTTTACCTTAGCAGACACCAAAACGCCTTGCGCCATTGTCTCGACTGCGCTGACAATGTTTAGACGCAACGACTCTGTAGAGGCATTCTCCTTTCTATACGAAAAGACATTCTGGGTAGTCATGCGGTCGAGCACCAGATAGCAATCCTTCACCCCTACGCTGCCTGCACACTTTTGACAGATGTGATGCCAGCATTTCAGATTCAGACCATCGTGCTGCGGCTCATCATCCTCACCTATTACATATATAGAACTAGCTTTTGCCACTCGAAGAGTATCCAGGGCCGCATGGTTTGTGCGTTTACCAAAGATCACATATACGTGCTTCATTGTCTTTGGGTCTGTATACAACATCACTCTTTCACGGACCTGCTCCACATCCTCGCTGGTCTGGATGACAATATCCTTATCTGAGGTTCCAATCTGCTTTAGAAGATTCTCAAGCATATTGCTGGAGCCAAGGATAAGTATGTGGTCTTCAAAATCATATGAATATTGTCCGTTGGTAATGGAATCAACACGCCTGCTCAAGAGGTTTCCGATGGTACCAATAAGGAAACTGGTAAAGAATGTCGCGCCTACCAGTACAATCAGAAGCTGGAGCCACACATTGCCATATTCATATGCGCCAACCATGGCACCCGGGTCAAGCATAAGTTCCAACACGCGGAGCACACGACCTGGACCATCAGGTACTTGCTGTACCTGCTCCGAGGTAAGATCTGCAGATGTGTTTCCAACCGGATTGAAATCTACGACCGAGGCTAAATAGAGCATCACTAAAAAGACCAGGACACATATGCCGCCCAACCACACGAATTGCTTGAACCTGCCTTGATAGATTGCTCGATCCAATGCCTGCCTGGATTTTCTCCAAATTTTTTTCATAGGTATGTCTTTAACTCCATAAAGATAGATAATTTAAATTGATTATCTTTGTAGGAACACATAAAATCGCATTATGAAACCACGTAAATACCTTTTCAACAACTCAACTCTGACCATTATTTTCGGAAACATCATTGACTCCAAGGCTGAAGTGCTGGTGAGTTCCGACGACACTGATATAACAATGGGAGGCGGCGTTTCCAAATCCATACTTACGCATGGTGGACCGAGCATTCAGGCCGACGCCAAGAAAAAGCTCCCTGCCCAGATAGGAGACGTCGTGGTTTCATCTGCAGGAGATTTTAAATGTGCCAAATTCATATTCCATTGCCTTACGCTTGAGCGACATGGCCACAAAGAGGGCGGAACAGATCTGGAATACGACCCTGAGGCCATGCATAATTACATCCTGAGACATTCTGTGGACAAATGCTTCCGCCTGTTACAGGCTCTTGACATCAACTCTATCGCCTTTCCTTGCATTGGAGCAGGAGCTGCAAACATTCCGCTCAAGAAAGTGGCCGAGGTGATGGCGGATGCAATCTCTGCCAATCTCTGCAAGACCAACAAGTCGTACGAAATAGAATTATACCTATACGACCGCTACCATACCATGGCAGAAATCGACTACATAGACATGTTTGAGAATTTTGCCATCAAGGCTGCTTTGGCCCGCTACAAGTCGGAACTAGCAGAGAGTCAGTATACAGAAGAGTCGACCAAAGAAGTCCCTATAGATATAGAAATTCCTAAGCGCGAGGAGATGAGCCACCATGTGTTCATCAGCTATTCGCGCAAGAACAAAGAACAAGTCACTAAGATAAAAGATCTGCTGGTTGCCAATGGAATACAATGTTGGATCGATACAGACGGTGTCTTCAGCGGTGATAACTTCAAGGAAGTCATCGTGGACGCAATCAATGTTGCCAAGGCTGTGCTGTTCGCATCATCGGCAGAATCCAACGAATCAAGATATGTCATCCGAGAGATAAGCTACGCCTCGAAAAACAGCAAGACCATTGTTCCTGTACGTCTCGACGACGCTCCGTATGCCAAGAGCATCAGCCTGGACATTCCTGACATAGATCAGATCGAATGGCATACAGACCAGGAAGAAGCCAAGAAGAGGCTTATCAACAGCCTGACATACATCCTGAACCTCAGGTAGTCCTAGCTGAGCTTGAACATTAAAAAAGGTAACCGGCCAACCGGTTACCTTTTTTAATCCTTGGATATTTTAAATCCCGCCTTGATGATCAACTTGAGGGTACCAAGCGCTGTATCGCGATCATAGTCTTTCTCAACTTCTGGCAATTCCTCGTAAGGCACCAAGCATGGATGATGCTTGAGCGTGTCATTACGCTCCGGTCCATAGGTCCATCCTTGGCTGATACGGCTCTGCGCCCACACCTCATGGACATTCTTTGCCATCTTCTCTACAAGATCATTCAACTCCTCCGGCAGCTGGACATCGCTTGTATCCATCGGCTGCGGTACATATGCTTCTTTCTTCATAACTACTAAAACTTAAGGTTTTCACATATATACGAAAACCGTACAAAAATGTTAGATTCCGCGTTCACGGCAGATGGCCTCATAAGCCAGAGATATAGCCTTGAACTTCTCTTCAGCGGCCTTCTGAACATCCTCGCCGAGGGTTGCAACCTTATCCGGATGGTATTTGACAGCCATTCTGCGATAGGCCTTCTTGACTTCCTCATCGGTCACGCTCGGGTCAATTCCTAAGATTCTGTAGTTATTGTCGTTGCTCGGGCGGAACTGGGCTATTATTGAATCTGAATCCGACTTCGAAAGACCAATATAGTTTGCTATGGTTTCCAGAAGATCCACCTCTCTCTGCACAAGCCCATCGCATGCACCCAGAGAAACAAGGTAATGGTAGAGCTGCAGACGCTGCGAATAGTCCATGCATGAACGGATCTGACTGCAGACTTCGTAAAGATTGAAATCCTTCGCCAGAAGTTCATCAAGAACCTCTTCCGCCTCTGCTGCGGCCTGTGCCCCGAAGTTGGCGGCAAAGAACTCACGGAATCTCGTTCTCTCTTCCGAGCTCACCTTACCATCAGCCTTGATGACAGCAGCAGACAACGCAAGAAGGCTGATCAGGAAGCTATTCCTCTGGCCTTGGCTCCAGGTGCGATCATCCTGAGCGCCGTTCTGAGACTGCTCCGTCAACTCCGTCAACTTCTCCAGTCTCGATGCCAGATAGTATCCTAAGATACCTCCAAGAGGTCCGAACATCGCCCAGCCGATTGCACCTGCTATCCACTTTCCAATTGCCATGTTAAATTACAGATTAAGATCTTCTTATAACAAATGCTCTAAAGTTTGGCAACACTCTCAAACAGAAAATCTTTTCCGTCTACCTCCGATGTCGGATGCATGTATGGAAGCGACGTGAACTTGCTTTCATCCACATCGATTTCAAGCTTCGTCCAATATCTGTTTATCGGGAAGTGACTGAATATCATCCAGTAAGGAGACACATCAAACCATGCTGAGTTGTCATCACTCTTGATGAATTTGCCATCCTTGACGGATCCGGCACCCCATGTAGGATCTATGAGAAGACCATCATATGCATTCGTATAAACGAACACCCATGCATGTCGCTCATCCGAAATCTCATTATTATGATTCTTCGTTATTCCGAGAACGATATCCGCTGTCAGTCCGGCAGCTGCAGCCATGTGACAGAAGAGCTCGCAGTATGCATTACATACACCCCTCTTGATTTTCCAACATGTCTCCGCATCAAAGATCTGTTTGGTTGTGTCGTAAGCGATGTTATCACAGATCCAGTCGTAAATTGCTTTGGCCTTGTCCCTCACTGTAGAGGCTTCACCGATGATAGATACAATCTCCTCACGCATATCTACACGAAGCGGCTCAAGCACAGCCTCTCGTCTCGGCTTGAAATCCTTCAGAGAATCTATATGATCCGGAATATTCATGACCTGTATAGTACACAGAGAGTTAGTAAACTCATCAAGATATACCGGACTGACTGTCACTGCACCGGTGTTATATCTGTTTCGGAACTCGGTCGGTTCGCGTGGAATATCAGGATGGTTAGAGAAGAATCCTATATTCAGATTCGAGGTGATGTTGAAATCCTGAATACGTACATACTCGACAAAAGGCTTTGATTGCCTTATATCATGCATGAGATATTCGTGGATCTCATCATCTGTCATCTTCTCTTTCACGAACGGGTTAGTACCATCCCATTTGAGAGTATGGAACTTTCCAACCAAAGAATCGAGAACCTGATGCTTGATAAGTTCCGGCATTGTCTGTCTCTGATCCAATTCGATATTCTTGTCAAACCACCTGGCGAGGAAGCTTGCGATCACCTGTGAATAATAGGCATCTGAATCACGGAAATGACGGACCATATCCATATCGATAAGCGATGTTGACTTGACATGGCTTTCGATCATGTAGCCCTTATGACCTGACTTGTATCCGCTGGAAGAAGGCACTGCGCCGTCCATCAGGAGCCAACACTCATTCTTGCGCATCCTATATCTGCTTATCATGTCGCAAAGCGTTCTCCACCATGAACGTACGTCATCTGCCTTCTTGATCTCGGCAACGCACTTGTTCAGGGCGTTATACAGAAACGATCTGGACGCTTCGTCAATCAGATTCGGAGTATTTATCGCAACGGACCCCTCTGGATCAGCCGCAGAGCGGCTTCCGAACAGTCCCTTGAGCCAGCCAAGACAACCTGGTCTCTCGGAAAGGTCTTCAGCGACTACATTGGTTTCTGGAAGGTCTGGAGCTCCCGTTGCCGGCAGATCCCTCTGAACCACTCTTCCCATATTGAGTACAGTCATCGCCGGATACGGCCTTGGAAGAACATCTTCCACTGTCGCCCTGCTGACAGCCTCTCTCATTATGCGAACGGCATCATCCGACTTTACATATTTAACGAGACTTTCGACCATCTGGCGAGCAGCTGCATACGCAGCCTCATCATCCTCTGTGATCAACTCCATCGTCCCATAGTTCGCATGGAACTCATCTGCATCAATGAATCTCGTTTTTGAGATGTTGGTCCTATGAACCTTGATCTGCAGCAGATTTGCATCGATCTGATCTCGAAGATCAGCCTTTTTTGTTTCAGCTGCTATGATCTGTACCATATCCGGCTGTTCTCCCGATGCCGGATCAACAGCAGCTTGGAGAGTCGCAATGAGGGCATCGGTTACCACGATCTCCGCCTCCATCTGAGCATTCAACTCAGTCAGATTGGCGATCTCGCGTTCTTCCTCACTTATATAAAGCCTCAGGAACTGGTTGAGATATGACGCAAGTTCATGCTCATGGCGACACAAAGAATATAGGTTTTCAGACAAAGGCTTGGATGAATCCCACTCTGTCAAACAATACTTCTTCCAATCTTTTTGGATAGTACAGAGTCCGTCAATCCAAGGATATGACAGATCTATCTTCCTAAAGTAATTATGGGCTGTGAGTGCCCTGGTATCCTCAGAAGGCTCCGCATCCAATGTCCTGTCGAGCAGCCTCTCTTCTGCTGAAAGACGGAAGAATTCGTTCAGGTCACGGAAATCATACTGATGTTCCGACATACCTATCGAATAGACATTTGACCTAACGGACAACTTCGGATTATAATCTCCGGCACAAACCATCTTGGACCAATAGCAAAGGAACTTGCCCAAGACCTTCGCATCCAGATTGGTTGCGGCACCCGTATAATCCATATTGTTGATATACAGGATATCTGTTGAGAAGTTGCCGGTCTTCTCAAGTCCACGCAACGTCTCCAAGAGTTTCCAATCAGGGCGGACGGTCACGTCTTCCGGAACATTCAAGTCATACCCCAGGAGAACAATGTCAACATGCAGTCCAAGCATCTTTGCTCCACCGATATGGCAGAGCTCCTCGTATACCATCTTCAAGGTCTCGCAACTATCATTGCCGAAGCAGCTTGACACGATGAAGACGTTCGGTACCACATCACTAGGAAGCAGGGTCTTGAATTGTGATATCTGGTTAGTGAGTGCGCTCTTCAGTTCGATGGAATCATTATTATCATTGGTCTTGTCCCCCTGTCCGTTGAACACTTCCCATTGATAATACAGATTGTCCCCTTCGCCCAGAACACATCCGGATGTCACGACGTTATGTTGTAGATGAGCGTTCCTTATCTCATCTACAACACCTTTAACGTCATTGTTTGTACCTATTACTACGAAATAAGCCATGTAGGATTAAAAATCAATACTCATCAAGTAATTAACTTCCTTCTCAAGAAGATCGCGTACCATCTGGTATGCAGGATCCTTCGCCATGACGCGGTCAAGCTCGATCGCGCTGAGCTGAGCATGCTGCTGCACATAGTTCCTGCAGTCAGCCTTGACAGCCTTGATGGTAGCAACTACTGCAGGACGTCCTTTCTCTAAGACCATCTTCTGGAGATTGCTTTCCACTTCACGGTCAAGACCACGAATCTGGAAGTTGTCAAATGCGATGTCTCTTCTCTGACCGAGCTCAAGAAGACCTCCTGCAAGGACATCGCCCTGTTCAGACTCAATGAAGTATGACTTGCGAGCCTCATCATACTTCACGAAGCCGTAGACAATGGCATTCACCCAGTTTGGAAGTACCTTATCCTTTTCCTGCTTTGGAAGAATATCGAAGCCTTCCACGAGCATTCTCTGGTTCCACTTCTCGTCAAGATAGCATACAGGATATGCTTCATGATTGGCTTTCTGCTCAGCATCCCTCATATATCCACGCATATTGTTAACGGCATATACCGGGCAGTAACACTGACTCTGGAAGAAAGTGATCCTGTCTGTCTGATGAGTAGTCGCGAATGTAGGCTTGATTGTGCCTAATGTGAATTCATCACAATAGTTTTCCTGAATGACACCTGCCGACTGGTTGTATACACCAATGGTAAATATTGTAGTAAGTTCCTGAGCGTGATCCAGATATCCAGCTGTATTCACACCCCAGAGAGGGCTGGACATTTCCTTGATTCTTGTGAAGATCTCCTTAAGATCGGCATCTGACATAGTGCGCATCTTCTCATCCACAGATACATTTACTGCATCAATGACAGCCTGCTGATCCTTAGCAAAATCAAACAGCATCTTATAAAGTTCTTCCTGAGTCTTATCTACAAGAGTGTAGATAGGATTCTGGCTTCTGAAGAGAGAAGACATCTGCGACACCTCCGGCAGAACAAAGTTGGTCACATCCTCTGTGTGAAGGTAAACCTGGAAGTTTGAAGTTGACTTTGCCAACTGCTGGATTGCTGCAATATCACGCAACTGCTTTTTCTCAACTACCTCGACCTTGGTCTTGAATACATCCACAACCTGCAGCAATGCATTGACGTGTGACTCAAAGTCGCTGAAGAACTGTATAGCCCAGTTATGACGAAGAAGATCACGCTTCTGGGCGATGTGCTCGGCAATCTTGGTCTGAAGAACATCAGCGGCATCTCTGTCGAACAGTCTAAGGAATCCGGATCTGAGCGCCGAAATCTCAGCGGCCCAATCAACAGGGTATGCAAGCGCCTGCTTGAGTTCTACGACCTCCTTATGCATTTCATCTGCGCATATCGCAATGTTTTCCTTGAGCGCCTCAAGGAAAGCTTTGGCAGCACCGACACCATTCTGGGTATTAAGTATCTCCTTCAGCTTGACATCCAGTTTTTCCTTGACTGTCTCAAATTTGCTTACTTCATTATTTCGAGCCTCCGCAATGACATTCTCAGCTTCTGCGCCAGCATAGATATTGGCAGTAACTGTGTTCTCGTCAGCCTCCTTGTCTATAATCACGCCGAAAGGTGCGTATAGAGGAAGTATGCTGTCAGTAAGAAGGTTTGCTTCATGCTCCTGGATGGCTACAGCCTCGCTGGTTGTCCACGCATTGACTTCGCGGATTGCGTCCATTCCCTGTGAACGGCCCAATTCATTACAGATATCGGCAATGATGCCCTTTGCAATCACAGTTCCGACTGCCAGGCTGTCATATACGATTTCCGCACTGCCCGCTGACACATAGTGAGCCTCCTTATTTCTGATATTATATACGAAGCTTACATTGTCAGTATTGTCCTTCACGCTGTCAACCTCGTTGGAAGGGAGGAACATACAGCGACCGATCGAGTCAGTTATATCATCGATGTTCTGGTATACAACTCCAGCCCTATTGGTATTATTGATCAGATAAGCATCACCAATTCCTTCGTCAAGATAATACACCTTATCAAAATCAAAATCAATCGGATTCTGGTTGTCCTTTGGAAGGTGATAGAGATAGTCAAGCTCTCTCAACGCTCCGTAGGCATTCTGGAAGACGTTTGCCGAAGCTGGTCCAGGAGCCATATGACGGAACACTTCAGGAAGAACCATCCATGGAGTGATCGAGTAAGAAAGACCGGCATCACGCAAAGCCTTCGCAACCAGCACAAGCATGTCAAGGAAAGTACCGCTACCTGTACCACCTGCCACTGATCCTACGACATTGACCTTAGTCGGATATTCAACGCCATCCTTGTTTGTATCATATGCAAATCTGCTTCCGACAGGGAGAGGCTTTCCGATTTCCATAACCTTGTTGGACACACGCTGCGCAATATCAGTTGCATTGTGTCTCGCAAGGAAACGACCGTTACTTCTTACCTGACCAGCACCTGAATTTCTCAGGTTTGCAAGAAACTGAATGTTTCTTCTTGGAACCCATTGGAACTGAGACAAGTGATTTCTATAGATATCAAGAGCACTTCCTACAATACCACAGAAGCAGATTTCGTTCTCAGTGAATTTAACTTTTTTACCACTGCGGGCAGTCAGCGACTTGTCGCGAATTGCCTTATCGGTATCAATGGCAAGGAACGCTACCATTGGAGGTACCTCACCATAAGCATCTATAAAACATTGCTTGGTACGGAGAAGAGCCTTTACTCCGGTTCCACCTAAACCCACATAGAGGGTTCGTGTAATTTTAATCGGTGATGACATAATTATGTTAGTTAATTGTTATTTGTGTATTCGTGGTTTTATCAATTATCGTAGCAGACCCGATTCTTGGCATCGGATTCGGATTGACACTGTATCTGGCAGTATCAGCCTTTACCAGCATTCTTCCTCCACGTGCCGGAAGCAATGTCAGCGGAGAAGTAAATTCCGGATGGACCTTATATATTATCGGCCCTGTCAACAAAAAGCTCAAGACCGACTGACTTTTTTTAACATTCGAAATCACAACCATCCTGGCACCTGTCATCTTGACGATAAGCGGCTGCTTATTCGGAATGAAGAATATCTTCTGGCTACTCTTGAACTGAGGGAAGAAGGCCCTTTTAAGCACAAGGAACCATGCAAGGCAGAGCATGGCCATTAAACTCAGAAGCCATGACAGCCATACAAGAAGAGGATTGAGATGGTGCTTGAAATAAACATGAGTAATAAGCGGTCCGCCTCCTCGTACTCTGATATAATGCTTTCCTGGACTTAGCGTCTTTGAGCATTTGATAGCGATACGGACAATGCGCTTATTATTGACGGAAAAACTCGGTCCAGTCGGCTTGCCATCGACCGAAACGGTATATTTGCTGGCCGATAACGGATTACCCTTTTCGTCTATCAATGTCAGGCCTCCGGTATAAGGTGATTTGAATGTCACGTTAAAATGGGCACTTTTTGACGGAATGAACCAAAAACCATTATAGGTAGATCCAATCGATGTATATACCTTACCCTTATGTCCGGAAACAAAAGAGACAGCAAGAATCACCGCACTGACAAAGCACAGACAAGGTATAATCCACTTTTTCATTAATTAACTAGTTTACGTTTATCCTGATGTTTTTACTATTATCAAGAATCACTGCAGATCCGACTCCTGGCATAGGATTAGGTGTCACGTGGTAGGCTCCAGGCTGAACCCTTGCAAGAATGCGCTTTCCCTTGCTTGGCTTGAATGATATAGGCGAAACAAAGGCAGGATGCGTAGCATAGATGATCTTTCCTGTCCAGAAGCGGTTCCACAATGTCTGCTTCTTCTTATGGGAGGCCGCAAGCTCTACCAATCTGGCTCCTTTAAACTTGATGATCAGCGGCGCATACCCCGGAACGTTGAATACTTTCTGGATAGATCCGAATTTTGGATACCTCATTGGTCTGATCAGCAGCATCCAGATAAGAAATCCTGCAAGAGCAATGATGACAAGCCACATGATACCCACTTTAAGCGGATTCATCTTATGCTTGAACGAGAAACGGCACTTGTAGATTTCAGCCGAACCGTTGATACTGCAATTATCAAGATTTGAAGGAACCAGACTTATACGTCCGTAATAAGTACCTCCATCTGTCGAAGCAGATCCGACAATAGACAACTGGACATTTGTCATATCCGGAGTGAGGGTCAAAGTAGAACGTTCCTCACCATTGATATACAACTTAAGATTCTGGGATTCGAACGAAATCTCATTGCCGTCCCTACTGTCTACAAGATAGACCTCCATGCGGGCAGACGAGTTATCTACCTTCGCCTGATCGCTGAACTCTACCTTGACGTCAGAGGTCGCAGGAACCGAACAACTGCTTACGCCGCCGAACGAATCATAATATGATGCTGTGCCGAAATTCCTGTCTTCCACTGTCAGATCAAGGCTGCGTTCCGGAAGGTTGGACACATCAAGTCTCACCTGCTGAGGACCCACAAAGGTATATTCGTCAGCATTCATGACTTCAGGAGTCAGCATAATGACATGGTTCGACGGAGGGTTGACGCCACGCTTCGGCTTCACCTCTATGTTGAATGCGCCGTCATTTATGTCCTCGTCTGTACATAACACATCATAGTACTGATCATCAGCAGCTAAGACAACCGATCCCTTTGCATTGGCAAACTTTCCCTTCATGCTGACCATCTTCGGTCCCTTGTCATCCCTTACGTTATATTTAAGGACTGACGGAAGCGTACATATCTTTATGCGGACTTTCGCATCTGGAACGATCCAGAAATTTTCCTGAGTCTTGGCAGCATCTCTTACCTCTGGCCTGTCGGCGTCATCGTGAACAAGAACATAGAATCCATAAGCGTTTCTTGATCCGGCCTTACGCGTCCAATCATTCAAGACCGGAGCGAACTGAGGCTTGGTTCCCGGATGGTCGTTATTACCATCTGTGAAAAGGAACATGTAGTTTATCTTCTGCGGATCAACAAGACCGTAGAAGGCATTGATAGGATCAACAATATTTGTGTACTTATGACCCGCATATTTATAGTTCCTCACCTTATCCAACAATGCAGCCTTACCATCAGTTGTAGCATTGTATGAAAATCGGTCTCTGATGTAATCATGGAAAGCAACCACTGTTATCTTGGTAGAAGGATCCTCCTCGATATACTCAATGCAGTCCATGACAGCCTCCTTAAGAGGAACAAACAAACCATTACCTTCACTATAGCTAGGCAAGGTCTGACCCGAATACGGATCCACGACTCCTGCTTCCTGCGGCAGAAGAGATCCGGTTACATCCCACAAGATAACGATGTGTTCGGATGTCTGTGCTGGCAGATTATACGAGAAAAACACTGCAGCCAAAATAACCAGAAAGTATCGTAAGTTTTTCATCATTGTTGCAAATGTTGGTAAAGTAACAAATATAACGATTATTTTTTATAATTGGCATCAATACACAGTAAAGCTGACATATTTAGGCTCAGTCGACAAAACGTTTCCCTCTGAGTCATGAATCTGAACCCTGACTTTGAAGCGACCTTTTCTCAATTCTGAACATGGTATCTCCAAGACATAGTCACTCCATCTTGTATTTTCATAAGTTGCCGTACTTACCTCCTGGATTGTAACATGTCCATCTGGAGTCTTGTAATCAGATGATGTAGAGGAGGTAGCCATCATTTTTCCGCCACCCTCTTCGTAGAAGAAAGCGCAAACCCTCACATTCTTATCAAGCATTCCACGTGCAACAAAGTTTACGTGAATCTGCATCACATTATAAGTATATTGTCCGTAGCCACCCTCATAATAGCCCGTGCGTTCCACGTTATGCACCAACCATACCTTGTCGATTTCAGCATGTGGAGGAGTGTATGTGAACGGAACGCGATTGCTCCTGAACAACTCCTTATGTTCTCCTGAAGAATGATCCCAGACTACAGCCATAACCTTCAAAGTTCTGGCATTAGAACCAGTCTGATGAAGCTCGGACTTTGGTATGGTCACTTCAAAATCCGTGTATGTACTGTTTTCATAACTTGGACAGATTTCCTTTGAGGTCGTCACCTGCCCATCTGTAGCGCGATATGACGAGTTTGTATCCTTCAAGGCATTGTCGTTGGCATCATAAAAGTAACAGACAACCTTTCCACCCAAGCCCTTCATGTCCTTCACTTTAAAAGATGTCTTTACAACAACATTATCACCCTCAACAGAAACCTTTACATCAGACATAGAACCGCTCGGACCTCTAGAATACAGATGCACCTGCTTTGAATATATCTTCTTTCCGTCCAACCACAGCTCCACGGTATGGTTACCTGGATTATATATATCCATGTTTTCATTACCCCATCCAGAAACATAAGTTCCGGATGTCTGAGGGCTGAACGTATACTTCGTTGTATACCCGCTAGGCGAAGATGTTCCTGTTTTCAAATTTCCCTGCGGATCGATAATCTTCACATAAACGGTAGCGGCAGAGCTGCATCTATATGAAATTCTCAGATGCAGATAAGGGATTTCACGGGCATAAAGAGTTGAACCGAAGTCAGATTTTATAGTACCGTTCTTATAGCTGCTTCCGAACTCGATGTTGTTGATGACCAGATTGGATGCAACGTTATTATCTGTCACATATGAATCCGAAGCACTTGCCTTGTAGATGCAGACAATCCTATTGTTCTGGAACATTACCACCTCTTTGGTCACAAAATCCACAGGCATGCTTCCATAGAGACAATACACCCTCTTTGTTACCGTCACATATACAGTATTATTGTCTTGTACCCTATATTGAAACGGACTTGAATTCACGTCAATGGTAAGCGGATGACCTCCGGATTTGTTCTTATAGGCAGCAACGGCTGTCAGATAGTTCAAGACATCCGAGTTTGTTTGCGGATTTTTATATACAACAGTATAAACATCATTATATACACTGCCTTTACCATCCACGAAAAGTTCCTGGATCCTATCATTCAGCTCGACTCTCGACGGATCAGCAGCATACTGCTGAAGCCAAGAGTAGTATAACCTTATCTTAGACGCAGCATCGGACTTCACATCCGCATGACACTGAAAGTGAATGGACAAGGAAAAGGCAAGACAGATAAGTATGCGACGCAATGTGATCATATTTATTGTATCTTGAATATATACGGAAGATCAGGTTCCAGTTTTACATTAGGTCGGATTTCCGATATAAGCCAACCACAGTTTTTTTCGTCACCAGGATAATAATTGACGTTAAGACGATAGCCTGCAATATCTCTGAACACATAAGAAAGGTCCATCACGTGCTTGATTTCTATCAAACCATTATAGAGCAGAGTAAACAGTACTGTCATCTGGTCAGGAACAAAACTCTGATCCGAATAATTCAGAATATTCCTGTGCTCATTCTTGGTGATATGGGACAAGGACATGAAGTTAACCTCATTATCAGTAGGAGAAATCCTCAGGCCAGGATTCCTTTTGTCCGGAACAAGCGAAAGAAAATCACCGGCAGCATCCGCTATGACCCATTTATACAGATACGGACCATATTCCTCTGTCTGCAGTATAAGCGAGACTTCATGCTCATGGCCATCTTTCGATACGACAGCACATTTCGCCACAGCATACCATGTCGTATCGGTAAAATCAATATAGCGTCCATCTGGAAGAACCCTATCGATGAACTCTTCCGCCAATGTCCGGTTATCGAAGAAGACCTCCTTTTTAAACAAGGAAGCAAGGTCTAATTTCCTTGCTGTAATATCCGTATATTCAGAGAGGGAAGTTTTTCCATTCAGTCTTGACATGAATTCGCTTATCTGCCTGACCTGGAAGCTGAAGTTCTCCAATAGAGGATCGTTATCATATATGATATTCTGAGCGTTGGCGCTTATGGAAAAAAGCGCCAACGCCAAAAGAAGGAATCGTTTCATATTACTCTGTTACAGCTGCTGTAGTATCGCCCAAAAGAACATCCCAACGAACAATGCCGCCATAATTCTTTTTCTGCATCCTGACGACAATATTCTTCTTGGTCTTATCCTTATAGATAACCATATCACCTTTCTTGCCGATAAAGATCTGCACCCAAGACAATACCGCCTCATACTCGTCATTTCCGACCTTATGCAGATCGTTTATAAAAGTAGACTTTGAGTTAGTGATCTCTACCTGATCGTAACTGAGATATTTCAGATTAGAGAGATATGTCGAGACTGGGAAATCCCTTACGCTCACCGCTCCTGTCTCCCTGTTGATGCTGGAAACCTGCATTCTCGGAGCCGGCTGCACATTGCCGTACTTGTCAGAGTAGCTTTTTCCTTTGCCCAAGAACAGATTCAACGCAGCCTGGATATGAAAATCCTTGATATCATTACCATATCCGCTTTTCTGCATTATAAACGATATGTGATTTGTCAGTTCATCAACTTTGACTCTGGCCTGCTGCTTTAAGGTTTCCTCAACCTCCTTTGTCAAATCTGTAGTCTGCGCATTAGCACAGAAGCACAGCAGCACAGCAAATATTGATAGTATTTTCTTCATAGGTTTCAGCAGCTGTTTTATTTATAGATTTCGTGGAGTTTCAGATATACAATCTTTCCGTTGCTATCCTTTTTCTCTTCCAAGATAGTGAAGTTCGCCAATCCGCTTACAGTTGCAAGCCTCAGCAGATAGTCGCCTGCAGTAGTATAATTCACCAATGTCTGCTGGTCCTGGCCAACAATGTCAATCATGCTGTCACTGCTCGCAAAGAAAGAAGAAAGTGTACTCTTGTACAGACCGATTCTCTGTCCTGGAGCCTTAGACGCATCAGCAATGGACATCATGGCTGTACGGATACCATCTTTGATTGTCACATTAACGACAGGGATCGCAGAGGCCTTCTTCAAATCAACCTTATATATTGGAGTCTGCACATAATTACCCTGATTTGCCAAAGCCTGTTTTGAATATTCTGCCACCTTTGATCGAACACGACCTAAAAGCTCATTCCAATCATAAGTGCTACGAGAAGATGATGTATATGAATCAAGCACGCGCAAGAATCCACTGGTAAAAAATCCACCCTCTGAAGAGTTCGACCAAGAATATTCTCCCTTCTGACTTCCCGATGTTATGATTGAACCGCTTGTCTCCATGAACAACTTCTTCAGACCTGTCTGATCCGGTCCCAGGCGGGTTGGCTCTGATGCGGCTCTAAGAATATTATCCTTAGGCAACACCCAGCGACTATAATTATTACAGCAATCTCCCATAACCAGACACAGCCTTGGTCCTTTCTGCACAATTGCATCCTTCACATATTCCAATGGAACGAAGTTACTTTGATTACTGCTTCCAAGGCACATCTGAGGAAATTCAGACTTATCGTTCACACTACGGGCTCCATGGCCTGAATAGTAGAATATCACTATATCCTGCGGACCACAGGTAAATTCCTTGATGATAGACTTCAGGTTCGTCGAATTACAGTCCTTTCCCATCATTACGATTGCAGGCTGGAGGCGTTCCTCCATGTCAAGGCTGGTCGCAAGTGTCATGACGAAGTTCATCATCATGTTCACGTCTTTCGATACACCTCGTCCGATCTTCTCGTCATTAGTATCAGCAAAACAGATATAATGGATGCTCTGCGCATACATTGAAGCATACGCTGACATCAAGATAACAAATATCAATGACAGTTTTTTCATATCACATTAAATTTCCAAGTTTCAACAACTCCTTCAAATAAGGATCTTCCGTTACAATGCTGAGGAAACGCATCATCTGATACTCTCCGGAGTATTTCACATAAGCGACCTGTTCACAGTCAACATATATCTTAAACATTCCTCCTGAAAGGGAAATCACCATCTGGACAGCGTGTTCCTTATCAGAGAACTCTACCATATAGTCAGGAATAAATGGTACAGAAGGCCAGTTGTCTCCTGCCACGTACATCTTCTCACCAGAAAGGATGAAACGCAAGATCGCCTTTTCAGGGCAATTAAGCTTTTTCGGCGTGACAAAGGCAAGGGTATCACAGAAAAGGCTATCCACTGTAACAGTAACCGAGTCTGATTCCTCAACAACGATCGACCTCTTGTGCTTCAAAACAAATTCCGTCTTTACCGACGAAGTATCTCCTGGCTGGGCAATCGAATACATCTTTACTTCTGGAGCATGGAAGATGACATTGCACACAGAGTCACCCAACATCGCTACCACCGAATCACTTGGCTCAATGACACTGGCATCAGTCTTGCAAAACGTACGAGCCGAACAAGAAGAGATCATCAGCCCCACAAGGAAAAATAAAAAAATCAATTTCCGCATAATTAAAGCTATTTTATTTATGTTTATAAATTCATAAGATTACTTCTTCGCTCCCCTCTTGGCAGCACTCTTGCGCGACTTCCTCTTAGACTCCTGGATGGCTTTGCGGACCTTTTCCTTGCGGGCGGCCTTGTTGATTCCTACTGTGACGTTGTCGAAGGAGCCGTCTTCGCCCTTGATGAATGAGGTTCCGCGGCCGTGTTCGTAATCGATACGGTCATAGATCCTCTCCTCAAGTCCTGTCTCAATAAGCTCGTAATCAAGGAGTTTCTGCTCAAGGTTAGTCTTCTTCACACGGATGCGGACAGGGTCACCGAGGTTGTACACGATTCCTGTTCTCTTGCCGACAAGCCTGTAGTGGTCGGCATCGAACTCAAAGAAGTCACTGCGGATGTCACGGAGAGGCACCATACCCTCGATCTTCGTAGGCTCGACCTCAACGTACATACCCCACTCTGTGAGTCCGGAAATGTTTCCGCCAAAGGTACAGCCAACCTTGTCCTGCATGAACTCCACGAGCTTATACTTGATGCTTGCGCGTTCAGCCTCTGCTGCTACGATCTCGCGCTCTGAAGCGTGCTTGCAAAGCTTGTCGTAAGTCTCCTGCTTAGCCGACGGAGCACCGTCGAGATAAGCGGCGAGAAGCCTATGCACGAGCATGTCCGGATAGCGTCGGATAGGCGACGTGAAATGTGTATAGTACTTGAATGCAAGTCCGTAGTGGCCAAGGTTTTCGGTGTCATAGCGGGCCTTTGCCATTGTGCGGAGTGAGAGCAGCTCGATGGCATTGTATTCAGGCGTATCCTTTGCTGCCGCAAATAGGTTGTTCAGTTCTTTGGAGATCTCCTTTCCTGTGTTTGTAGAGCCCATCCTGTAACCGAAATTGCCGATGAAGTTACGGAGAGCCTCGATCTTCTCCTGGTTCGGCTCGTCATGGACACGGTATACGAATGTCTTCGCCTGCTTGCGCGCGCCCTTTGCCGGTGCCTCGCCTATGCCCTTGCAGCCTGTGGCAACGAATTCAGCGACGGTGCGGTTGGCCAGGAGCATGAACTCCTCAATCAGCCAGTTGGCCTCCTTTGTAACCTTCTGGTACACGTTCACCGGACGGCCCTTCTCGTCGACCTCAACCTTCATCTCAGGGCGGTCGAAGCTGATGGCGCCGGCGGCAAATCTCTTCTTGCGGAGCTTGGTCGCAAGGCCGTGGAGGACGAGGACCGCGTCAGCGATCTCGGCCGGAACGCCCTCGTGTGCAACGCCCGGGCCTGCCTCGATGA
>JAEIGA010005223.1_pt1 | contig 19928 bp, 14 predicted proteins | sample 9270691 | NCBI WGS metagenome assembly JAEIGA01 (sample SAMN17057246, study PRJNA624740) | gut metagenome | biome: biome; isolation source: fecal sample | host: Bos grunniens | place: China: Xizang | collected 2019 | reverse complement strand
CCTCGATGTCGAGCAGGATATTTTGGCTGCGGTAGAGAAGTGGCGTAAGACTTGTCAGCAGATTCGCAAACGCACCGCACCGTCGCTACTTATGGGCGAGATGAATCGCGCAAACACGATTATTCGCGATACGCTCGATGGCTCATTCTCGCAGATATGTGTAGATGACGAGGCGATGTATAATGAAATTCGCGCCTATATCCGTGCCGTAGATGCCGAGAAGGAGCGAATTGTCAAGCTATACCGTGGCACAGTGCCGATTTTTGATAATTTTGACATCTCGCGACAGATTAAATCGTTGTTTGCGAAGTATGTGTCGTTGAAGCGCGGAGCATACCTTATTATGGAGTCTACCGAGGCAATGCACGTCATAGATGTCAATTCGGGAAATCGCACCAAGGCCGAGGATAATCAGGAACAGACGGCTATGGAGGTCAATTTGGCTGCTGCGGCAGAGATTGCGCGACAGATACGATTGCGCGATTGGGGAGGCCTTGTTATAGTCGACTTTATAGATATGCATAAGGCGCAGAATCGACAACTTCTCTATGAGGAGATGCAGCGTCTTATGGCGTCGGATAAGGCAAAGCATACGATACTTCCACTGTCGAAGTTCGGATTGATGCAGATAACTCGTCAGCGTATTCGCCCTGTTGCGGTAAGCAATAGCGAGGATATTTGCCCAACTTGTGGAGGTACGGGAAAGGTAGAACCTACAATTCTTCTTGATCGTAAAATCGAGAATCAGATATCATTGCTCACAGTTGAGCGCGGACACAAATATATCCGTCTTGTGGTGAGCCCTTATGTCGCAGCCTTCTTGAAGAAGGGATTGTGGTCGTTGCGACGTCAGTGGGCGTGGCGATACAAAGCACGCATCAAAGTTGTGGCCGATCAAGGTGTCGGTATGATAGAGGTGCGATACGAGGATAAAGAGGGTAACGATATTCTGAAAGCCAAGAAGAGTGCCCCCAAGCGTAGGGAGAGGTAAGTCCGTACATATATGCACGATATACTGAGATTTGCTGAGCAGTCGCCACAGGTGGAACAGCTTGGCAAAATGTTGGAGAAAAAAGGCAGCACCGTCCTTCTCAACGAGATGGTCGGCGGTGCTTTTTTATTTTATATGGCGGCAACCATTGCCCGAAAGGGTGGTGTGCATATCATCGTGAGCGAAGATAGGGATGCCGCAGCTTATGCCCTGAACGACCTCTATGCGCTATTGGGTGAGGAGCAAACGCTCTTCTTTCCGTCGGCGTACAAACGCTCCATTGTTTATGGCGCGGAGGAGGCCGAGAGCGTTGTGATGCGTACGGGAGTGTTGAATGCGCTGAAAAATCGCTCAGGCGACTTCTTGGTCATTTCTACCTATCCTGAGGCGTTGTCGGAGCGAGTTGCCGACTTGGAGGGGTTGGCCTCGGAGTCGTTGCATCTCAAACGTGGGGAGTGTATCGAGGTTGCCGACTTGGAAGAGAGTGTACAAAAGTTGGGCTTCGAGAGGGTGGACTTCGTATACGAGCCGGGCCAATACTCGGTGCGTGGAGGAATTTTCGATATCTTCTCCTATTCGGAGAGCAAGCCCTATCGTTTAGACTTCTTTGATAATGAGATAGATTCGATACGCAGATTTGAACTTTCGAGTCAGCTTTCGAATGACAGATTGGACGAGATAGATATCATCTCCAATATCAATCAGGCCGAGGTCGGTCGAGTGTCGTTGGCCGAGTTTGCCACGGGTGCAACTTATTGGTTTGTCGATGCTGATTATGTGTTGGGCAAGGTAGACGATGTACGTCGCAAGGCATTGCAGGAGAGTGAAGAACCTGATGAGGTGGTGCAGAAGCTCACTTCGCGCAAGGAGTTGCTCGACAATATGTCGGAGGCGAATGTTGTTGTTCTGCGAAATACATTGCCGGAGCGACCGGCTTCGCAAACCATACTATTCCATACAGCCCCACAAAATAGTTTCAACAAGAACTTTGATGTGCTTGCCGATGAACTTATTGCGCGTCACGAAGCGGGTTATAGGACCCTGCTGATGTCGGAGAATAGGGCGCAGGCAGAGCGCTTGGAGGGGTTGTTGTATGCCACCGGGCGTGATGGTGCAAAGTTCGAAATGGCTCGTTTGACGCTTCATAACGGCTTTACTGATCACGATCTCAAAATTGCTCTCTATGCCGAGCATCGACTCTTCGAGCGTTATCGTCGCTACAAGATAAATGGCCAGATTAAGCGCGACGAGCAGATGACTATTGCTGAGCTGAACTCGTTGCAGGTGGGTGACTATGTTACCCACATTGACCACGGTGTAGGACGTTTTGGAGGCTTGGTGAAGATTGAGGAGGGCGGCAAGATGCACGAGGCGATAAAGCTGGTCTATCGTGATGGCGATGTCCTCTTTGTGAATGTCCACTCGTTGCATCGCATAGCCCGCTACAAGAGTGGTGAGGAGGAGGCACCGAAGGTGCATAAACTCGGTAGTGGGGCGTGGCAGAAGATTAAAAATGCAGCCAAGAAGGCTGTTAAAGATATCTCGCGAGAACTTATTGCGTTGTATGCCAAGCGTAAGGCGAGCGAGGGCTTTGCCTTCTCCCCCGATAGCTATCTGCAACAAGCTTTGGAGGCTTCGTTCGAGTGGGAGGATACGCCGGATCAGTTGAAGGCTTCGGAGGCTGTCAAGCGCGATATGGAGTCGGAGCGTCCGATGGACCGTTTGCTCTGTGGTGATGTCGGCTTCGGAAAGACCGAGGTGGCAATCCGTGCAGCGTTCAAGGCGGCTACCGATGGTAAGCAGGTGGCGGTGTTGGTGCCTACAACAATTTTGGCACTGCAACACTATCGCTCATTCAAGAGTCGCCTGCGCGACTTCCCCGTTACGGTAGAGTATCTCAACCGCACCAAGAGTGCAAAGGAGACCTCTCGCATATTGGCGGAGTTGGAGTCGGGCAAGATCGATATATTGATAGGAACACACAAGATGCTTGGCAAGGGGGTTGAGTTTAACGACCTCGGCTTGCTGATTATTGACGAGGAGCAACGTTTCGGCGTGGCAGCCAAGGAAAAACTTACGCAGTTGCGCGTGAGTGTCGATACACTTACGTTGACCGCCACTCCAATCCCTCGTACCTTGCAGTTCTCGCTGATGGGCTCACGCGACTTGTCGATTATATCGACTCCTCCGCCGAATCGTCGACCTATACAGACCGAGTCGCATACCTTCTCGGAGGAGCTTGTTAAGGAGGTTGTGGAGGCGGAGTTGCAACGCGATGGTCAGGTCTATTTTATCCATAACTGCGTGGAGGATTTAATGACAATGAAGGGTATGCTTATGCGTTTGTGCCCCGATGCGCGTGTTGCTGTGGCTCATGGCCAGATGAAACCTGCCGAGTTGGAGAAGACAATTATGGACTTTATCTACCACGACTACGATATATTGGTGGCAACATCGATTGTGGAGAGTGGTGTGGATATTCCGAATGTAAATACAATTATCATCAACAATGCCGACCGCTTCGGTTTGAGCAATCTGCACCAGCTGCGTGGTCGTGTGGGACGAAGCGATAGAAAAGCCTACTGCTATCTGCTTTCGCGTCCCGATGAGATGTTGTCGAGCGATGCTCGTCGTCGTTTGCGTGCAATTGAGGAGTTCTCGGACTTGGGTTCGGGATTCAATATTGCGATGCAGGATTTGGATATACGAGGTGCGGGTAATCTGCTCGGTGCGGAGCAGAGTGGTTTTATTGCAAATATCGGTTTTGAAACATACCAAAAGATTCTCAATGAGGCTATTGCCGAGTTGCGTGCCGAAGGCCTTGATGTTGCAGGCCTAAGCCACGAAGAGCAATCTGTGGTGGAGGAGATGCGCTATGTTGATGATGTAACGCTCGAACTCGATGTCGAGGCCGAATTGCCGGAGGAGTATGTTCGCCAGCAAGCAGAGCGACTGAAATTGTATCGCAAGATAGATGCTATGACCGATGAGGCTTCGCTTGCGAAGTTTGAGTCGGAGTTGGAGGATCGCTTCGGTAAGATGCCGCAGGCGGCCAAAGAGCTGATGAATGCGGTGCGCTTGCGTTGGGAAGCTATGCGCCTCGGAATGGAGCGCGTCAAGGTGAAAAATGGCTTGATGATACTCCGTTTTGTGGGCGACGAACAGTCGCCATACTACCGTAGCGAGGTCTTTATGGAGTTGCTGCGCAAGATTACGGCTCAGCCCGATCGTTTCGTTTTGAAACAGAGGGAGGGCAAGTTACAGATGACCGTGCGAAGAGTTGATGATGTGGCAACGGCAGTTGAGGTGTTAAAGAGTCTTTAATTGGAATTGAAATGGCAAATTTAATCGTAGATGAGGGCAATACTTTGTGTAAAATTGCCGTTGTAGATACAAATGAGGTGCTATGCGAGTACTCCTCTTTGGAGTTCGATATGGCCAAGTCGGCCGAAATTATCGATATGTTTGGAGTTGAGTTGGCAATAGTAGCATCCACGCGCAATGACGCCCACTCTATTTGCGAACAATTGCGTTCCAAATTGAGCCGAGTTTTGCATTTCAATTCGATGGTTGACGTGCCTATCGAAGTGGAGTATGCGACACGCCAAACACTTGGTGCTGACCGTATTGCCGCAGCCGTAGGTGTTATTTGCGGAATGGGGATAAAGAGTGCATTGTTGGTCGACTTAGGTAGCGCCATAACCTTTGATATTGTCGAAAATGGGGCGTTCAAAGGCGGAAATATCTCTCCCGGTGTAGCTATGCGTTTTAGGGCTCTGTCCGAGTATACTGCATCGTTGCCGTTGTGCGAGGCGACTGAGCCGAACAATAAGTTCGGACAAACGACCAAAGAGGCAATCGAACAAGGGGTAATGCAGGGTATTTTGCACGAAATAGAGGGCTATATTGAGCGCATTTCGGAGAAAAATGGCAAAAAAAGTGTGATTTTTTGCGGTGGCGACGCTAAATATTTTGTTAATCGAATTAAAAATACGATATTTGCGGGTCGTAAACTTATGTTTACGGGACTAAATTTGATTTTAGAGCACAATGTATCGAAAGGTCTTATATAAATTTTTGCAGTCAGTAGTTGTTGTATTGGCATTGCTTGGCGTGAGTGAAGCTTCGGCACAAGGCGGAGCAGCGGTTACTGCCTATTCGCCATACACGATGTTTGGTATCGGTGAGTTGCAGACCATTGGTACAGCGCAGTCGCGTTCTATGGCTGGTGTAGGTGTCGCTTGGCGCTCTACGCAGATGCCGAGCCTTGCAAACCCTGCCGGTTATAGCGCGACATTGCAAAAAAGCTTCCTCTTCAATGTTGGTGTTGAAGGCAATTTCTTGCAGAATAGACAGTTTAAGTACGATGCATCGGGTAACAATATCGGCACCGCCAAGAATGGTAAAAACTCGGTGAATATCCACGAGGTAGCGGTGCAGTTTCCATTGGCTAAACGCTTGGGTATGGGCATCAGCCTTATGCCGTATAGCAGCGTAGGATACAAGATGTCGTTCCTTGATCAGCGCCCTGAGATTGCGGGCAATGTAGGTGCTGCGTCCTACACCTATTCGGGCGATGGCGACGTTACCGAGGTTAAGATGGGCGTAGGCTGGGAGCCATTCAAGAACTTCTCGATTGGTATTGCAGCAAAATATTATTGGGGAAAAATATCCCATAACTACACTTCGGCCGTAGAGAATGATTTCGTAGGCGAGGGGGCATATATGTCGGTGGTAGGCGAAGATGAGTATGCAATCTCCAATTTCAAGTTCCAGGCCGGCTTGCAGTGGAATGCATTGGCAAATGATAAGCATATGTTGACATTCGGCGCTACATACGACTATGGCGGAGGTTTGCGTCCGAAGGTTACGAAAAACCTTATCCTCAATAATGTTAGCAGCACACAGGTATTTCGCGAGACGGGTGTTTCGCAGATGCAGTTGCCACACAGCGTAAAGGCCGGAGTGATGTATCAGAGTCCTAAGATTGCCGTAGCTTTGGAGTATGAATTCCAGGCTTGGGGTAGTGGTAACAAGGGTCGCTTCGAGGAGAGCGTAAGCAACAATATGAGTGTCAAATATGTGGATACGCACACTGCAAAGGCGGGTTTCTCCTATACTCCGAACAGATTCGATGTGCGTAACTACTTCAACAGAGTTTCGTATCGTGCCGGTTTCAGATATAGCAACTACTATCAGGCCTATAACGGCCAAGGTATTGACCAAATAGCTGTTACGGCAGGTTTCGGATTCCCGCTCAAATTTATGGGCACATCGAGTGTGGATTTGAGCTTTGAGTATGGTATGCGAGGTGCGTTGAAAACGTTGATGAACACATCACCGAAAATCGGTATGATTCGTCAAGACTATTTCAAGGTCGGACTCGGATTCTCGCTCTTTGGTGAGGACTATTGGTTCGTTCGACCAAAGTACGATTAAAGAAGAAAAGCAGAACAAAATTACCAAAAAATAAAAAAAGTATGAAAGCAGTTAAATTATTTATCGGAATGGCCTTTGCCTTCTTGGCAAGTGGCGTATCTGCGCAGGATTTCAGCGGTCCTCAGTATGCTAAGTGGGGTAATACCGTCGAGGATCGTAAGGAGAACATTATGGCCGCACAGTTCTTGAAGAGTGAGTTGGCTGAGCGTAACTACAACGGAGCAGCAAAGTATTTGCAGCAGTTGTTGAAGAATTGTCCGGGCGCTTCGGAGAACACCTTTGCAAATGGTATCAAACTCTATAAGTCGAAGATCAATCGTGCTCGTTCGTTGAAGGAGAAGAATGTCTATGTAGACTCGTTGTTGTACCTCTACGATGTACGTTTGCAGTATTTCGGCTCGCACCCTAAGCGTGGTACAGCATATATCTTGGAGCGCAAGGCTCGTGAGCGTTTGACCTATCGTGAGGCTGACCGTGAGGGTATTCGCGCAGATTTCGAGGCAGCTATCACAGCTCAGGTTGAGACTAATGGTACTGCAAGCCCTGAGTTGGTTGCTATCTACTTCAAGAATTTGTGCGACGACTACTCGAACGACCTCGTTGATGCAATGACTATTGTTAACGCATACGACGTAAATGCAAAGTACTTCGAGAATGTTGACGAGTCACAGATTGAGTTCAAGAATCAGTTCGAGGCAAGCTTTGGTAACAGCGGTGCAGCTTCTTGCGAGAACTTGCAGAAGATCTATGAATCGCGTGTTGCAGCATCTCCAAAGGATGCAGACCTCTTGGCTAATGCATTCCGACTTATGGCAAATGCAAAGTGCAATAGCGAATTCTTCTTGTCGGTTGGTGAGCGTTTGTACGCCCTTCGTCCAACATCGGAAGTTGCAATGGTTTTGGCTGATGCATTCCAGAATAACAAGGAGTTTGCAAAGGCAAACAAGTATCTCCGCGAGGCATTGGTTAATGAAACCAATCCTGAGGCTCGCGAGAAGTTGTTGGTTCGTGTAGGTATCTTTGAAATGTCGTTGAACAACTACGCAGAGGCTGTTAAGGCCTTCAATGAGTCGCTCTCTATCGATGAGACCGATGATGACGGTTTGGCACTCTTCTTCTTGGCACAGTGCTATGTGAGCGGATCTAAGGGCTGTGGCTCGAAGTTGGCTTCTGCTTCGGTGTTCTGGGTAGCATACGATTTGATCTACAAGGCATTGCCATTGTTGGAGGTTACCGATCAGAGCGTTGCAGCAAAGGCACGACAGCTTGCAACTGCTTATCGCGGATCGTTCCCAAGTGCTGAGGAGTGCTTCTTCGCAGAGTTGAAGGAGGGTTCGACCTACACCGTAAACTGCGGTCTTGTAAGAGGAATCTCTACACGCGTTCGTTACCGCTAACATATAGTTTTCGCTAAATCGAAACTATGTTGCAAAGATTACATAGGATAGCATTGGTAGCACTTCTTGTTATGGGAAGTGCTATCTTGCTGTTCTCGTGTAAGTCGAACCAAAAAATCGAAGAGGAGTCGCTCGATGCCATAAAGAGCGAAGAGAGCGAAGATCTGACGATTATAATGTCGGAGAATGGACGCAAGTCCTATCTCTTCAAGGCGCCATTGCTCGAAGGTTATACTTTGGGGCGAGATCCGTATCGCGAATTCCGTAAGGGTATTTCGATCACGACATTCCAGGATGATTCGCTGACGACGGTGAATGTGGTGCTGGTTGCAAACTACGCTATCTACTACGAAAATCGTAAGTTGTGGGAGGCCAAGGGCGACGTTGTTGTTACCAAACACGATGGTACGCGACTCTATACCCAACAGCTCTTTTGGAATTCGATGACCAAACGTATCTATTCGAATGTAGATACGAAACTTGTGACAGAAACAGACGAGATTGTGGGTGAAGGCTTCGAGTCTGATGAGGAGATGACTCAGCCTCGCTTTCGCCACTGGAAGGGGCGCTTGGAGGTGGATACCGAGGAGCTCCGCAGTGACGAAAATACAGAGGCGCAAGGTGGTGAAGACTCTGCTGCTCAGCAAGATAAGGTGGAGCCGAAACCTCAGCCGAAGCCTCAGTCAAAACCCCAGTCGCAGAGTAGACCTCAGCCGCAATTTCAACCAATGCCGCAACCTCAGCGTAAGCAACCTGGCGGAGAGCCTAATACGCGAAATCAACTATCAACCCAAAGTATCAATAGTGGTGCAGTTGGTGGTAGATCATCGCAGGATAATATGGCGCGTAAACGAGATGAGAGGATGCATAATGCAGAGCGCCCTCAGGCAAAACCTATGGGTGGATCGATGCAGATGAAGTCGCAGCGCGATAGACGTAAGAGTGCTCAAAACGCGAATAGCGCAGAGCAAAAATAGTCCGTAATGATGGGTGGAAGTATCTACATATCGGTAATCTTGGTGCTGGTGATGGTTATTCTGTCGGCATTCTTCTCCGGAATGGAGATTGCGTTTGTCAACAAGAATCGCCTACGCCTCGAAATAGATCGCAAACAGAGTCGAATGTTCGACTTTGTTGCCGGTCTGTTCTCGCGTCATCAGGGGGAGTATATCACCACTATTTTGGTAGGTAATAATATCGCATTGGTGATATATTCGATGAGCCTATCGTTGGTACTGCGCGAAATTGCAGGACGACTCGGATGGGTGTCGGTGCAGGAGGGCTCGATACTTATTGAGACTATTATCCCTACCGTTATTATCATCTTTCTCGGAGAGTATATGCCGAAATCTATATTTCGCCATAATCCGAACTTCTTCTATCGTTACCTCTCTCCGGTAATGTATATATTCTATATATTATTGTATCCGATTACTCGTGCAACCACAATGTTGTCCTACGGATTGTTGCGTCTTGCAGGAAATAAGGCGGGCGGTTCGGAACGACAATTGGAGTTCGATCGTAGCGATTTGGAGAGTTTGCTCGAAAACAACAACTCGTCCGAGTTGGCCTCCGAGTCGGACAATGATATAAAGATGTTCCAGAATGCGTTGGATTTTGCCGATTTGCGCGTGCGAGATGCAATGGTGTCGCGCGTGGATGTCGAGGCTGTGGATATAGACGACTGCACGATGGAGGATCTAACTCGAAAGTTTGTAGATACGATGTACTCGCGAATCTTTGTTTGGCGAGACTCTATCGACAATATTATTGGCTACGTCAATTCGAAGACCCTTTTCGAAAACCCTCAGAGCATTGAAGAGGCTTTGATGAAGGTGGATTATGTGGCCGAGACACTGCCATTGCAAGATTTGCTAACTCAGTTCACCAAGAGTAAGAGTAGTATTGCCGTGGTGATTGATGAGTTCGGAGGTACGGCCGGAATTATCTCGTTGGAGGATGTTTTGGAGCAGATTTTTGGCGAGATTGAGGACGAACACGACAAGCAAGATATGGTCGAGAAGCGTATTTCGGAGAGGGAGTATGTCTTCTCGTGCCGTTTGGAGGTCGAGTACCTGAATGAGAAGTATATGCTTAATATACCGGAGAGTGACGAATACGACACATTGGCCGGATATATAATATCTCGCTACGAGGAGTTGCCGACGGCGGGTACAGTGATGGAATTCGATGGCCTGAAAATAAAGATTTTAAGCACTACGCGCTCTCGAATCGAACTTGCAAAGATTGAACTTATGACGAAAAATGCAGCTTTGAAGTAAAAAGACGCAAAAAAATAGAGAAAAAAGTCATAAATCCGAATAAAATAATTATCTTTGGAGGTTAAAATCGTTTTGAACGACAAAATTAAAATTAAATATTAGTTATTATGGTAAGTTTGAATACTTTAAGAACCAAGTTCGGCGTGTTGCTGTCGGTAGTTATCGGCGGTGCGCTTTTGGCATTCATCTTCTCGTTGAGGGATGATGTAGGATTCTCTGGCAATGACCCTAAGGTGGGTGAGATTGACGGAGATAAGGTTAATTACTCGGAGTTTAATGCAGCCTACAATGAGATCCGTACTCTTATGGGTGGCGACAATGTAGACTACGATCAGTCTGCACAGATCGTTGCTGAGGCTTGGCGCTCGTTGAAGGGTGACCACGTGATTATCCCAGGCTACAAGAGCCTTGGATTGGTGGTTGCAGAGGCTGAGTTCGAGGCGATGAAGCGTGGCGAGATTGCATCGGGTGTTTATAGCAGCCTCTTTGCAGATCCTGCAACAGGTGTATATAGCATCGATGCTGTAAATATGTTCATCGAGCAGGCAAAGGCAAATCCTGAGATGTACAATATCTGGAAGTTGCTCGGCAAGCAGGCTCGTATCGAGCGCGTTTCGAACAAGTATATGGACCTCGTTCGTGGTGGTGCTTATGCTAACACTCTCACCTTGAATAAGGGTGTTGCTGCTGCCAACAATACATATAAGGGCAGCTTCGTTGTTTGCAACTATACAACAATCGCAGATTCGCTTGTAACCGTTTCGGAGCGAGAGATTAAGAACTACTACAAGGCTAACTTGGAGAAGTACAAGCAGGCTCCTTATCGCACATTGAAGTATGCACACTTTGAGGTTGAGCCAACCGATGCCGACAAGAAGGCAGTTGAGAATGAGGCTAAGACCAATGGTGCATTGTTTGCAAAGAGCGCTAATTTGAAGGGCTACGTACGTGACGAAGTACACGCTACAATGGGCAATACCTACGTATCGGCAAGCTCGCTTTCGGACGATGAGGCTGCCGCTTTGCGTGCAGGCAAGACTTTCGGTCCTGAGTTGCAGGGTGACGAGTGGTATGCTTCGCGCGTTGCAGAGGTTCGTAACGTTCCTAAGACATATAAGTTGCAGCATATCGTTCTCTCTTACTCGGATGTAGCGTTGGCAGACAGCCTCTTCAATGTGGCTAAGAAGCGTGGTGCAGACTTTGCTGCTTTGGTAGCAAAGCACTCTCTTTCGCAGTCGGCTGCTGATGGCGATGTAGAGGAGGTTGAGTACTCGAAGTTGCCGTTAGTATTCGCTGATGCTTTGGCGTCGGCTCGCACAGGCAACGTTGTTAAGATTGAGTCGGGTAATTCGATCTTTGTAACCAAGGTTTTGGGCGTAGGTGCAGTTGAGCGTCACTACCGTCTTGCAACATTGGTATATCCGGTAGAGGCTTCGCAGGAGACTCTTCGTGCAATTCATAAGTCGGCAAGCGAATTTGCTGTGAATGCAAAGGGCTCGATCAAGAAGTTCGACGAGGCAGCTAATGCTAAGTCTATTATGACATCTTCGATGAATGTTAAGCAGGGTGACCGCAATGTTCCTGGCTTGGTAAACTCGTTGGAGGTTGTTCGTTGGGCAGCTGATGCAGAGGTTGGCGAGGTGTCGGATCTTATCAAGTTGGATGATGAGTATGTAGTAGCGGTTGTTACAGCAATCGACGAGGAGGAGTATAAGTCGCTCGAAAGCGTTTCGTCGCAGATTAAGAATACTTTGCTCCGCGAGAAGAAGGCAGCTCTCTTGAAGGAGAAGATGCAGGGCGCTACTTTGGACGAGATCGCAGCAAACGTTGAGGGTAAGGTAGAGAAGTTTGAGAATGCCAAGAGCTCGGCATACTATGTTCAGGGCTTGGGTATGGAGCCTCGCGTATTGAATGCTTTGGCTTCTGTATCGGCAGAGAAGAAGGGCGAACTCCTTCCATTGGTAGCAGGCAACAGAGGCGTATTCGCAGTTGTTGTTGATGATATCGCAACTGAGGAGGCTCAGTCTCTTGAAGCAGAGCGCGTTAAGGTTCAGGCTGATGAGGACTCTAAGGCAATTCGCTATTCGTGGGATGCAATTCAGAATGCTATCGAGGTAGAGGATAACACAGTTCTTTTCTTCTAAAAAGAGACCACATATATAGATGGTTAATAGGGTCGGCTCACGGAGTCGACCTTATTTTTTGGTACACATAAATTTTGTAAAAACAAGATTTTTATCTTGTTAGAGGTGTAGGATATAAAATAAATCGTTATATTTGTGAGTTAATTGCGCAGTTTGCGCCCATATTGAGGGAAATTATGAAGATAGTTGTAGCCGGAGTAGGTGAGATGGGTAGCCATTTGGCGAAGATGCTGAGCGGTAATGGACACGAAATTACCGTTATTGACACCGAAGCAAAGGCGTTGGCGGAGATTGCGAGTCTTGCCGATGTCATAACTGTTGAGGGCGATTCTACCGTGTTTGCCGTATTGCGAAAGGCATCGGTGCGTAAGTGTGACCTTTTCATTGCGGTTCATCCCGTTGAAAATACGAATATACTCTCTGCTATTATGGCTAAGCAGCTTGGAGCAAAGAAGTCTATTGCCCGTATCGACAATAACGAGTATCTCGAACCGAACAATAAGGAGATGTTTATAAATATGGGCATCGACTATATGTTCTATCCAGAGAAGATTGCGGCCGAGGAGGTTATCTCGTTGTTGGGCCACACCTCTACAACCGAGTTTGTAGACTTTTCGGGTGGTCGTTTGTCGTTGCTGGTATTCCGTTTGAAGCCGACTTCGCCATTGGTAGGACGTGAGTTGTCGAGCTTTACTGTCGAAGAGAGTTCGGCATATCGTACTGTGGCTATCTCGCGCGGCGGAAAGACTATTATACCTCACGGCTCCGACTCCTATATGGTCGACGATATGGTCTATATCATTGCTCGTCACGACTCGGTGAGCGAGATTATGGCTCTGTCGGGCGAGGGTGATGTGAATATCAAAAATATGATGATTCTCGGAGGCTCGCGTATCGGCGTGCAGATAGCTCAGGCTATGCAGGAGGATGTTAACATCAAACTCATAGACTATAATGCAGATAAAGCGTATCGTCTGGCCGAGCAGCTCGAAAAGACTCTGATCATAAACGAGGATGGTCGCAATACCGAAGCGATGATGGAGGAGGGCCTCTCTAATATGGATGCGTTTGTAGCAGTTACAGGCCGTAGCGAAACAAATATTCTTGCGGCAATGTTGGCTAAGCGAATGGGCGCCAAGAAGGTTATAGCCGAGGTGGAGAATCTCAACTATATAAACTTGGCAGACAGCGTGGGTGTAGATACCATTATCAACAAGAAGATGGTGTCGGCATCGAATATTTTCCGATTTACAATGTCCACGGATGTATTAGCCATAAAGTGTCTGACGGGTAGCGATGCCGAGGTCTTGGAGTTTATCGTTAAGCCAAATTCTCCGGCTACCAAGGCTCCAATTAAGGATTTGGGTCTGCCAGCCGATGCTACCATCGGAGGTATTGTGCGAGGCGATAAGGTCTTTATTGCATCGGGAAATACCGAGATAGCGGCGTATGATCGTGTGGTACTGTTTGCGATGCCTTCTGCGATATCGAAGGTGGGCTACTACTTCAATTAGAACTTAAATATAATAAATATAGGTAACCTATGTATATAGCAATTGCGGGAAATATCGGTAGCGGCAAGACGACCTTGACCGAGATTTTGACTAAACATTATGGCGCGAGAGCCTACTATGAGGATATAGACAATCCATACATCAACGACTTCTACGAGGATATGAACCGTTGGGCATTCCAATTCCAGGTGCACTTCCTCGCAAGCCGTATCCGTCAGACTATGGATATGTTGGCCGATAAGTCTGCCGATATCTTTCAGGATCGTACCATCTATGAGGATGCGCACATCTTTGCCGGCAATCTTCACCAAATGGGCTCGATGTCGTCGCGTGATTTTGGTACATATATGAAGTTGTTCGACATATCGACCAACCTTATTCCGCAACCCGATCTTCTAATCTATTTGAAGGCGAGTGTGCCAACTCTTGTGCGTCAGATTCGCAAACGAGGTCGCGACTACGAGCAGAATATCGAGGTGGAGTATCTCGAAAGATTGAATAATCGTTATAACGATTGGATTGAGAATAATTACAAGGGTGAAGTCTTTGTTATCGATAAGGATAATAGCGACTTCTTGGAGAATGCCAAGGTCTTGGAGGCTCTCTACGAGCGTTTGGACGAAATCAAGGCTTCGAAAAAGTAGAAAATGATAGCACTACCTGTTGCCTTTAAGGAGCGAATGCGTAAGCAGTTGGGAGAGGAGGATGCTGAGGCTCTTTTTCTCGCACTCGACACTGTGTCGCCTATTGCAGTGCGCCTTAACCCTTACAAGTGTGGTGAAGAGGGAGTGTGGAGCGATGGCGAACAGGTGGCGTGGAGTCGTAATGGTCGAACACTGAAAGAGCGACCATCATTTACCCTCGATACCGCATTTCACGCAGGCGCTTATTATGTGCAAGAGGCTGCATCGCAGTTTATTGACTATGTGATAGCCAACGAGGAGCTGCAAGGTAAACGTGTCTTGGATATGTGTGCGGCCCCTGGTGGTAAGACAACCATATATTCGATAGCAGTAGGCGAGGATGGATTGGTTGTGGCGAACGAATATGTGCGTTCGCGAGCTAATGTATTGGCCGATAACGTGCGAAAATGGGGTTTGGGAAATGTGTTGGTTGTCAACAATGCTCCCGAACATATAGCGCAGTTTGAGGGGTGGTTCGATTTGGTTGCCGTAGATGCCCCTTGTTCCGGCGAGGGAATGTTCCGCAAGGAAGAGGTTGCTCGCGAGGATTGGAGCGAAGATGCAGTGCGAATGTGCGCTATGCGCCAACTCTCTATCGTGCGAGATGCGTGGCAGTCGCTCAAAGATGGAGGTCTGTTCATATATAGCACTTGCACCTTTAATGGCGAGGAGGATGAGGGGCTTTTGAGAGCCTTTATCGAGGAGCAAGGTGAGGTGTTTGAGCCCTCTGCGAATATCGATATTGATGAGAGTTGGGGCATTGTGAAGGGCGAAGTTGGGGCGTTCCAAACGTTTAGATTTTTCCCTCATAAAACCGATAGCGAGGGGTTATTTGTAGCCGTGGCTCGCAAGTCGGAATCGACAACTCAGCGTACACCGAAGGCTCGCAAAAAGGTTATGCAGGAGGTGGATAAAACCTCGCGCAAGGAGCTTGCAAAGTGGTTGCATAAGGCCGATGAGTTTACTTTTGCGATGGTAGCCGACACCATTTATTGCTACCGTAATGAGCAGTTCAAAGCGGTGCAGTCGTTGTCCGAAGGTTTGACGGCAATATATTCAGGCGTGGCTATGGGGCAGATTTTTAAGGGTAAGTTGAAACCCGATTGGGCACTGTCACAATTTGTCGGTCTTGACCGCAATGCTGTGGCAATTGAGGAGTTGGACGAGGCGCGAGCTTTGGACTATCTCCGAAAACACGATATTGCGGTTGGCAATATGGAAGAGGGAATGAACTTGGTAACACACAATGGCCGTGCGTTGGGTTTTGCCAAGAGGGTAGGGCAGAGGTGTAATAACCTATACCCCAATTCGTTGAAGATAATGAATAAATAAGAGATATGGTAGAGAAGTTCTATTATTCGATGGGAGAGATTACGGAGATGTTCGATGTTGAGCCATCTGTAATCCGTTATTGGTGTAAGCAATTCAGTTGCTTGAATCCTAAACGTAATGCAAAGGGAAACAGATTGTTTACCGCGCAAGACGTTGAACGCTTGAAGCGCATATATCACCTTCTGAAAGAGAAGAGGATGACGATTGAGGGTGCGCAGAAGGCTATGCGTAAGAAGAACTTTGTGGTAGAGGGCGACGATGCAGATGTAAAACTTTTGGAGCAGTTGCAGGTCTTACGAGCAATGTTGGTCGAGATGCGCGATAGCTTGGGCGAGCCTCTTCCTATGGAGGAGATTGTTGTGGCCGAGCCGACATCTGAATCCGTATCTGAACCTGTATCTGAACCGACACCAGTGCCTGCTGAGGAGGTTGTTGAGGAGGTTGTTGAGGAGGTTGCCGAGGAGGTTGAGGTTGTTGTTGAGCAGCCGACGGAAGAGCCGACGGAAGAGCCGACGGAGTTATCTATCGATGATATTTTCGAAGAGGGTACGAAGCCGGAGGTTGAGCCGACAGTTGAGCCAATTGTTGAGGAGTCGGTTGAGGTTGTCGCAGAGCCGGTTGCAGAGTCAGAGCCGGTTGAATCCGCTACGGAGGAGACTGTGCCAATGGAGGTGCAGAAGGCAACGCCTAAAAAGAAGCGCTCAACTCGTCGCAAGTTGATTGGCGAGGAGGGTGTTGTGGAGAGACCGCTCTTCCCATTCTATGAACAGACACTCTTTTAGTGGGTAGATAGTATGAAAATCAGGGATATAGTTGCTCCTATCGAGGAGTTTGCTCCTCTCTCTCTGCAAGAGTCGTACGACAATGCAGGGTTGGTGGTTGGACGTCTCGACGATGAGTTGCAGGGCGGTGTTCTGCTTGCTGTTGATGTCACCGAAGAGGTTATTAATGAGGCTATTGAGAAGGGATGTGGGCTCATTATTACCCACCATCCGATTATATTCCATCCGCTCAAACGACTCAACTCGGCGTCGGTAGTAGAGCGATGCGTTGAGATGGCTATTCGCCATAATATTGCGCTCTATGCCTGCCATACCAACCTCGACTCGGCTCGTGGTGGAATGAGCTGGCGTGTGGGCGAGATGCTCGGATTGCAGGGAATGGAGGTGCTGCAAGCAACCACCGATGGCGCGGGTTTTGGCGTGGTAGGAGAGTTGCCTAAGGCTGTTAGCGAGAGCGACTTTTTGACAAACGTAAAATCCACATTCTCGGTCGAGGCATTACGCCATAGTGAGTTGCTGGGCCGCAATGTTAAGCGTGTTGCAATTTGCACCGGTGCGGGGGCTTCATTAATGGGCGAGGCAAAGGCTTCGAAGTGCGATATCTACCTCACTGCCGACCTCAAATATAACGATTTTTATACCCCCGATTCGCACTTTGTAGTTGTGGATATGGGACATTTTGAGAGCGAATTTTGCGCAATTGCGATTTTATTTGATATTTTATCAAAAATTTTTATTAACTTTGCGCTCCATAAGAGCGCTCAATCAAAAAATCCTGTACACTATTTCGTGTAAGGTGTTGACGTGTAGGTGGTTGAGGCGTGTTAGCTTCGATTTTCAATAGGAAGAAAGAATAAAATTTAGATATATGGCTACAAAGAAAAAGACAGCAGAGGTAGATTACTCGATGTATGAGAAGATCGTTGCTCTCTACGAGTTGCAGAAGATTGACTCGCAGATTGATGAAATCAACAAGGTTAAGGGTGAGTTGCCTTTGGAGGTCGAGGACTTGGAGGATACCGTTGCCGGTTTGAATACTCGTCTCGACAATATCAATCGCGAGATTGATGAGTTGGCATCGCTTACCAAGCAGCGTCAGCGCGAGATCGAAGAGGCTAATGCTCTCATTGCTCGCTACAAGGAGCAGCAGCACAATGTTCGCAACAATCGTGAGTTCGATTCGTTGGAGAAGGAGATCGAGTACCAGTTGCTCGAAATTACTCTTGCCGAGAAGCGTTTGAAGGAGTATGCAGCTGCAAGCAAGGTGAAGAAGGTGTCGCTCGAAGGTGCACAGTCTGAGCTTACCGAGCGTCAGGCAGATCTCGATGTTAAGCGTCAGGAGTTGGACTCTATCGAGAGCGAAACAGCTGACGAGGTACGTGACCTTATCGCTAAGGCTGAGGTCGCAAAGGCAAAGATTGACGAGCGTTTGCTTTCGGCTTATGGTCGTATCCGATCGAAGGTACGTAACGGCTTGGCTGTTGTAACCGTAAAGCGTGACGCTTGCTCTGGTTGCTTCAACCGTATCCCGCCACAGCGTCAGGCCGATATTCGTCTCGGTAAGAAGTTGATCGTGTGCGAGTATTGTGGTCGTATTCTCGTTCCAGGCGACGAGGAGTAATTTTAAGGGGCATTTGCTTCCTTATCTTCAAAAAAATGAGATGGTTACATACGTTTAGTATGCGCCCATCTCATTTTCTTTGATAGCGTTGCAACTGCACCCTTAAAATTGCTCCCTGCATATACCGGAGTTGTTTGCCTTGCTCTCATCTACTTAAAATTACATTTTAGGGTAGAGTATGCTGCGGACTCTTTTTATTTAGTGTTGGTAAAAAAATCTCATTTTTATCTTCTCTCTCTTCTCTTTTTCGTATCTTTGTAGAAACTGAAGTAACCTTATTAGATATATTATGGAGTTTGTAATAGCAATAGTAGCGGTGATTGTAGGTGCTGTGTGTGGATACTTTGTGGCTCGAACACGTACTGTGGCAACCGAAACGCTCCTTGCACAGAAGGGCGAGGAGAACGAAAAGATAAAGGAGGAGCTTGCGGCAAGTCGTGGCGAGAGTGCCTCGTTGCGCGAGGAGAATACCTCGCTTCGCACCGAGAATGCGCGCCTTGACGAGCAGTTGCGCCAGCAGGCCGAGGAGCGTAAGAACTTGCGTGCCGAGTCCGAGCGCGCCTTCCGCGAGATTGCTGCCACCATTTTCGACGAGAAGTCGAAGGTGATGAATGAGAACAACCGAACCCAGCTCGGCGACATACTCACTCCGTTCAAGAGCGACCTCGAAACCCTCAAAAAGACGATTAACGACTGCTACATCGGCGAGATGAGCGAGGTGAAGTCGTTGAAGGAGCAGGTGAAGGATTTGACCGACCTGAACAATACGATTGGTCGTGAGGCGAAGGAGCTAACCTTGGCACTCAAAGGTAACTCGAAGGTGCAGGGCGATTGGGGCGAGATGCTCTTAAAACAGTTGCTCGAAAAGTCCGGTTTGGAGGAGGGTGTGAACTATGTTTTGCAGGCTACCGAGAATGAAGATGGCACTAAGATTAAAGGCGAAGAGGGTGGACAGTTGCGTCCGGATGCAATATTCTATCTTCCTGAGGGACGCAATCTTATTATCGACTCGAAGGTGTCGCTAACGGCATATACCGACTATGTCAACGCCGCGGCCGAGGAGCAACCGGCAATGCTTGCTTCGCACCTGCGTTCGGTGAAGGCACACATCGACGAGTTGGCGCGCAAGGATTATCCTAAGTATGTTAAGAATTCGGCCGATTTTGTGATGATGTTTGTGCCGAACGAAGGTGCCTACCTGGCAGCTCTGAACGCCGACAAAGATTTGTGGGCAAGTGCCTACGACCGCCACGTTGTTATCATCAGTCCTACTCATCTTATCTCGGTGTTGAAGTTGATGTATCAGATGTGGATACGCGACAAACAGACCAAGAATGCGTTGAAGATAGCAGATGAAACGGGTAAGTTGTATGATAAGTTTGTGGGCTTTGTGAGCGATTTGGAGGAGGTGGGCCGACACCTCGATAAGGCGGGTGCTGTCTATGAGGAGGCACACAAGAAGCTGTCGAGCGGAAAGGGAAATTTGGTTTCTCGTGTCGAAAATATCAAAGATCTCGGAGTTAAAACTGCTAAACAACTAAAAATAGAAGAGAGCGAAGATTAACTTCGCTCTCTTTCATTTTTAAGATATCATCCTTTCTCCTGCTATATAGTTAAACGATTCGTTTTGCGCGATAGAATCACTTTTAGACGATTGAGTCTTACCATCTCGGAGGCAATTTGCAACTGCTCGTCCTCGCTGATATTTTCGTCGGCCAACTGAGCTTGTAATTCGGCAATCAT
>JAEIGA010005222.1_pt1 | contig 19930 bp, 10 predicted proteins | sample 9270691 | NCBI WGS metagenome assembly JAEIGA01 (sample SAMN17057246, study PRJNA624740) | gut metagenome | biome: biome; isolation source: fecal sample | host: Bos grunniens | place: China: Xizang | collected 2019 | reverse complement strand
GGTTAACTACCATCAAGCGATCTTGAATAGAAACAGATTGTTTTGCTGAACTAGTTACCATAGCGCTAGCATCGCGTTGTGCCTTTGCTACAGTAGCGGTTTTTGCGGTAGTCAAATCGAGACGAACAATGTCGTTCTTGCGCAAACCTTGTTTGTCAAACTTGGTCTCACGATAAACGATCTCTTGACCATCGGTGCTGATTTGTACATTATAACCTGCACCTGGTGCAGTAGTGATAGTGGTGGTCTTACCCGTAGCCACGTCATAACGACGTAAACCGTGGTTAGAACCATTGGTGATCAGGACATAGGAGCCATCTGGACTCACACCTGCCACCTTCACATCTGTGTCTGTAGGAGTGTTCAACTTAGTGAGTTGACCTACCTCAAACACTTGCGCTGACATCATTGTTGCGATTGTCAACGCCAAAGAAAGAAAAATTTTCTTCATACAAAATGTTTTTAATGGTTTGTTGTTAATAATTGTTTATTGTTGTCAATAGTATATTTGTTCACCTTAATATATATCGCGTGTATGCGCGAGACTAATTAGTGAACAGAATATCTAGTCTGCTCATAGAATCTGATATTACATTGATATAGAGCCCCACTCCCAATACTATAGTCACGCTTAAATAACTAAGATATATTATCCCATTAGCAATAGAACTTCTATTAAAAATAAGATACAATGTCAACCAATTAAGTATATAGATAGAACCTACTATGATCCACCAATATGTAGGAAGGATTGGCCAATTTTCTTTCCATAAAACATCTAACCACCCCAATTGACGAAGTACGTATGCATACAATAAATACACAAGTATTGCAACAACGGAAGACATCAATACTCGCCATGTCATATGACTCCGCAGCATTAGAGCGACCAGAAGAACGACAATAGCTACTCCTGCTATTATAATTTTAGGAGAGAACATACAGCATATCAACGTTATTAAAAATGCTTGCTCTTTAGCTTCCTCTTGATTATGGGTTTTAATAACAAGTATACATCCTAGCAATAATGCCATTACAAATAAATGTACTTGCCAGCATATGTTGTAAACTGAGATGGAAGACAACGTTACCCACATTGTAGCAGCCACTAAACCAGATGGAAGATTAGACCATCCCATCTTATAGCAGCAATGCATTGCCAAAAGTGAATTGATTGAAACTAAAATGGTCCCAGTAAATACAGATAGCAAATCATTACCCTTCAAGACAGATAAAATCCACACAACTAGTCCTATGAGAATCAAAATAACGGTTCTCATTAGATTATTCTGTGCTATATTCTTGAGGAAATACTTCATGAAATACTATCTAGTAAATATCAGTTCTTAGAAACCACAACGTTTCAATAAGTATTTTGGATCCGCATTTTTACCACGAAACTCTTGATAAAGCAATGCTGCATCACGTGTTCCACCTTGCTCAAGTAAGCGTTGGAACTTAGCAGCCATTTCTGGGTTGAAGATGTCGCCAGTTTCCGCAAATGCTGCAAAGGCATCTGCATCTAAAACTGCTGCCCATGTATAGCTGTAATAGCCCGCAGCATAACCAGTTGTAAAAATATGGTTATAGAAAGTAGAACGATAACGGGTGATGATCTCTGGAATCATCTGCATCTTCTTCATAGACTCGTCCTCAAAAGCGTTGACATCAAATATCTCAGTAGTGGTCATCTTATGATAATCCATATCGAGGATAGAAGCAGAGAGTAGTTCTGTTTGCACAAAACCTTGATTAAAAGTACCAGCCTTGTTGATTTTAGCTACCAATTCTTCTGGAATAAGTTCACCCGTTTGGTAATGGAAAGCATACGTTTTGAGTACCTCAGGATGATAGCAATAGTTCTCCATGAACTGACTTGGCAACTCAACGAAATCACGTGGAGTATTGGTTCCTGCAAGAGACTTGTATGTCGCCTTTGACATTAGTCCATGTAAAGCATGTCCAAACTCATGGAAAAGAGTTTCCACATCATCCATTGACAATAGAGATGGATTACCTGCTGTAGGTTTATTGAAGTTACCCACATTAATAATCACTGGACGATGATCTACTCCTTCTGCATCTACAAACTGATTGCAAATATTGTTCATCCAAGCACCTGGTCTTTTGCCCGCACGTGGGAAATAGTCTGTATAAAGAATACCTACAAGACTACCATCTGCATAAGTAACCTTGAAAACTTCCACATCAGGGTTATAAACAGGCATACCTTCTAATTTTTCGAACTGAAGACCAAAAAGTTTAGTAGCCAAATCAAATGCACCCTTGCGTACATTACTCAATTCAAAATAAGGCTTCAGTTCTTCTTCGTTCAAAGCATATTTCTCTAAACGTAATTTCTCTGCGTAGTACCACCAATCCCATGGTTGGAGTTTCTCACCAGGAAGATCTTTATCCAATAGTTTTTGAAGTTCAGCAACTTCTTTTTGAGCAGCCTTCAAACTTGGTTCCCAAACAGATTGCAAGAACGCATCCACTGTTTTAGCATCTTTAGCCATACAATCAGCTAGAATATAATCAGCAGGATTATCGTAACCAAAGAGTTGCGCTTTCTCTACTCGTAATTGCATTGTCTTTACAATCACATCCTTGTTATCATTCTCGTTGTCATGGTTACCACGAGTAGTGTAAGCCATAAGGAGTTCTTTTCGGAGTTCACGATTCTCACAATATTGTAATACAGGAGTGAAACTTGTACGCTTTGGAGTGAATAACCATGCTTCTGGATAACCAGCTGCTATAGCCTCCTCCTTAGCTGCGGCTTTTGCACTTTCAGGTAGCCCTTTCAACTCTGTTTCGTCAACCACAAACAACTGATAGTCATTAGTCTCTGCTACAACGTTATTACCAAATTGCAAAGACAAAAGTCCCAATTCCTTATTGATTTCTTTCAAACGGGCTTTTTTATCCTCTGGTAAGTTCGCACCATTTTGCGCAAATGACTTAAATGTTTCTGTCAACAATCGCATTTGCTCATCATTAAGACCAAGACTTTCACGTTGGTCATACACGACCTTCACACGTTGGAAAAGTGCATCATTGAGAATAATACCATCACTCAAAGCAGAGAGTTTAGGAGAAATTTCCTCAGCAATTGCATTCATCTCATCATTACCATCTGCTTCTAATACATTATAGAATACACCTGCCACACTCTCTAATAAAGCACCTGCTCTATCTAAAGCCTCTACGGTATTTGCGAATGTAGGTGCTTCAGGATTATTGGCAATAGCCACCACCTCTGCTTCGTTTTCAGCAATAGCCTTGTCAAAAGCAGGTAAGTAATGCTCTACTTTCACCTTATCAAATGCAGGAACACCATAAGGGGTGTTTTGTGGGGTGAGTAATGGATTTTCATCAGTACTAGCCATAAGTGACATTGATTGAATACCAAATGCTATAAGCGTTACGCTCATTAATACGATTTTTTTCATTATTTTAAAATATTTGCTTACACATTAATAAACTGGCTCTTCATTTGATTGTAGAGGAAAGAGCAAGCCTACTTGTCCATTAATTTCCTGTGTTTGCTCTGGTTCAAAAGCATAAAGCATATCTCCAAATTGTTCTGTGAGAACGTCCATTGCGCTAGTTGTGCCAACAAGCTTAACATAACCATTAGGAGATGCACCATTTACTACACACTCACTTAAATTATTCACATCAGCTAATATATCAAACTCTGCATTACCATATTTGAGTTTTGATTTTTGCACATTGATAGTCTCATTGTTTAGATCAATATTCAGTGCAGGGAATTCTATTTTCTCTGACACAAACAATGTGTTAAATTCTATACCTGTTAAGTTAGCTACGATTCGTGGTACATAATCTCCCCAAACGCTATTAGGTTGATGAGTTGCTGTCGCATCAATGGTAATATTCTTAGTTTTGAAATCCATTTCATCAGGAACATTGAAATTGATAGAATTCAACTGCAAGTTTACTTTAGCTTCTTTTTCAGTAGAATTACCATTCACTTTATAGCCATCGACATCAATGGACATACCATCATAGATTCCTTGTATTTTATCAATACTCATTTCAGTTTTTACTACAGGAAGAGTTGAGAGATCTGCTAGATTTCCTTCTGCCGCGGCATAAAGACTTGGTTTAGTAACTAATATTTCTTGTCCGTTAGCCTTTATTTTCCAATCACCGTTTGATTTCAACGATAATAATACATTTTGCACAAGACTTTCATTCAACAAATTACTCAATTGCATCTGAGCTACAGCCTTACTCATATTCAGAGATAGGTCTTGATCTTCGTTCAAAATTTTACCTCCGTGTGTTTCAAAAGTAATACCTATCCAATCTGTTTTTTTATCAAATGGAAAACATACAGGCGTTTCCACTTGAATTCTATTGTAAGGCAAATTGAGACTTATCCCTTCATAATCACAACGAAGATTTTCCAATCTAAGTTCTGCGTTAATTTTAGCATTTTCATACTTTTGATCCAACAGATCTTGAATATTTACGCATACATCAACTTCTGCAAACATAGAACCAATCATATTGAAATCGGTCGGTACTGGCAAATAGCCGGATGCAGATATATAAGATAATAGTGTTGGCAGAGAAATATCAACACTTGCTTGCATATTTAAAGTTGGAATGTCGGATGGATTATCTATTGCTGCCTTTGCATCAAACTTAACTCCATGTGTAGTGAAGGTAAATTTATTGATTTCTTCCAAACATTCACAAACATCTTCTGGTTTTACCTCATTCTTTTCAATCCCCTTTAATAGATTATCCCAACTTCCAAGAGTTGCATCAAATTCTACATCTTGCACATTAACACCTATGATATCATAGTCATTGACATACTTTATATTTTTGGCTGTAACGAAAACATCTTCTAGTTTGAACTTTTCAAACGGCATCTCTAATTTCCCTATATTCTCCATATTGAAGACATTAAAATTAGGATTTCCATCCTCATCAATATAAATGTTAGCCTCCAAATCTATCGCTTTTATCTTACTCAATGTCATCGTGTTACTGAACAACATATCAGATAAATCAACCGAAGCTAAACCTTTTGGAAGAGATATTAGTGTATCATTTGGAGCACCTTCAACAGGATTAATCAAACGGAAACCCTCTATTTGTACACCAAATTTAGGAAAAGTTGAAAAATAAGTAAGTTCTACCTTATCTATTTCGTAGTCACATGTAATATAATCAGCCATTGCTTCTTCTACCATAGGTTTTAAACGGGAAGAAGGAAAGACTATATACTGCAAGACTAACACTAATACTAAAAAAGTTCCAAGTATACACGCAGATGTAATACCTGTTATCTTTAAAAACTTTTTCATTTTGGGCTTTCTCACCTCATTCTTTGGTTGATCATTGCCTCGTCCAAGAATCTCTGCGCCTTCGGCATTAACATTAAAATCCATAATCTATTTCTTTTTTCTTTATCTTACTATTTAATCATCATTATTGACGTTTCAGCACACATTGTAAAGTATATCCATCCATATCTAGAGATACACCATCTACCAACCCATCTACAAGGGTGATTGAGGTTGCTAATACCTGTGATGCTATATATTCACTGCAATTAGTTACGGAAGCAGCTATCTCCTTTCGATTTTCCAATTGCAAAACAATTCGATCTGTAATATCTAAACCAGAAGACTTACGTAGGTTCTGAATACGGTTTATCAATTCGCGAGCGATACCCTCTTCAATCAAGGCTGGTGTGAGCTCAATATCCAACGCTATGGTGATGGTACCATTGTTAGCTACGAGCCAACCTGGCATATCCTCTGTGATAATTTCTACGTCTTCAGCCACTAATGAATAGCCACAGAGTTCAAAGGTTCCAGATGTTTCAAAAGCTGCAATGTCGTCTTGTGACATTTGTGCGATAGCCGCAGCGAGTTGCTTCATCATACCGCCTACTTTCTTACCCAGTACCTTGAAGTTTGGTTTGATCTTCTTAACAAGCTTGATCTCAGATTCCTCTGCGAGAACGATTACCATCTCCTTGACATTTACCTCGCTCTTGATCAGGTCTTGTACATGGAGAAGAGCCACAAGGGTCTCTTGATCAGGAGCAGGGATGACCGCTTTTTGGAGTGGTTGGCGCACATTCTTCTCTGCACGTTTGCGGAGTGAGAGGATCATAGATGTCGCTTGTTGTGCGAGTGACATACTGCGCTCAAGATCAAGATTAATGAGTGCCTCATCAGCTACTGGCCATTGGCTGAGGTGAACTGTTTCGCCTGTAAGATCGCGGTAGAGGCGATCGCCATAGAATGGAGCATTAGGCGCCATGAGCTGAGCCACAGTCTTGAGGCAGGTATAGAGTGTATAATAAGCAACTTGCTTGTCTGCGTCCATCTCGCCCCCCCAGAAACGTTTACGGTTGAGACGAACATACCAGTTACTCAAGTCGTCTTGAACAAAGTCTGATACAGCACGACCCGCCTTTGTTGGCTCGTATGCCTCGTAGGCAGAGGTCACCTCTTTGATGAGGGAGTTGAGTTTGCTCAATACCCATTTATCAATCTCTTGCAAATCTTGGCTCTTGGTTCCTTGCTCTTGGCTCCAACCGTCCACATTGGCGTAGAGCGCAAAGAAACCATAGGTATTGTAGAGTGTACCAAAGAACTTACGGCGAATCTCGTCTACACCTTCTGGGTCGAACTTAAGGTTCTCCCATGGGCTAGAGTTGGTGAGCATATACCAGCGTACAGCATCTGCTCCGTATTTATCCAATGCACCGAATGGATCTACGGCATTACCAAGACGTTTAGACATCTTGTTTCCGTTCTTATCAAGTACGAGTCCATTACTGATTACATTCTTGTATGCTACGCTACCCTCAATCATTGTATGAATAGCATGGAGAGTAAAGAACCATCCGCGTGTTTGATCCACACCCTCAGAAATGAAGTCTGCAGTGCGTGGAGCATCTTGATTCTCAAATGGATAGTGGTTTTGTGCGTATGGCATAGCACCAGAATCGAACCACACATCGATAAGGTCGAGTTCACGCTTCATTGGTTTGCCAGAAGGAGAGCAAAGGATGATATTATCCACATATGGACGGTGGAGATCAATGACAGTTGGGTCATAGTTCTCTTTGGAATAGTTACCTACCTCGTGCTTTGGCCAAGGATTCTCGGTCATAAAGCCCGCAGCGATAGATTTATCTATCTCTTGCATAAGTTCTGCAATAGAACCAATGCAGAGTTCTTCTTGTCCATCTTCGGTACGCCAAATCGGAAGCGGTGTTCCCCAATAGCGTGAACGAGAGAGGTTCCAATCGTTGAGGTTCTCGAGCCACTTTCCAAAACGGCCTGTACCTGTAGATTCTGGTTGCCAGTTGATGGTATCGTTGAGTTTCATCATCTCTTCACGTGCTTGTGTAGAGCGGATGAACCATGAGTCAAGTGGGTAATAGAGTACAGGTTTGTCTGTACGCCAACAGTGTGGGTAATTGTGCACATGCTTCTCAATACGGAAAGCCTTGTTCTCACCCTTGAGCCAGATACAGATGCTCACATCAAGTGTCTCATCTTTGTCTGTGAGATTGGCATCGTACGCATTCTTTACATAACGACCAGCCCATTGCTCATAAGCCTCTACATGGACTTGATTCTTCACAAAATCGTCGTCAAGGTCTTCGAGGAGGAAGAACTTACCGGTCATATCTACCATTGGGCGGTTCTCACCTTTCTTGGTGATGAACACCATACCAGGCACGCCTGCTTTCTTAGCTACAAACGCGTCGTCCGCACCGAAAGTAGGAGCAATATGAACAATACCTGTACCATCTTCAGTAGTTACATAGTCACCAGGGATAATCTTGAATGCACCCTCACCTGGGTTAGCCCATGGGATGAGTTGCTCGTATTCGATGCCTACAAGATCGGCACCTTTGCCTTTCCAAAGCACTTCAGGAGTCTCGCCAAGCTCTTTGCTATAAGCAGCAAGACGTGCCTCTGCAAGGAGATAAAGAGCCTCAAGTTTGGTATATGGATTCTCACCTTTGACAATCACATAATCAATCTTTGGTCCCACACAGAGGGCAGTATTACTTGGCAATGTCCAAGGGGTAGTGGTCCACGCAAGAGCGTAGAGAGGCAATTGGCAATTGGCGATTAGCGATTGACTCTTGACAAGGAATTGTGCGGTGCAAGTGGTATCTTTAACATCGCGGTAGCAACCTGGTTGGTTAAGCTCGTGAGATGAGAGACCTGTACCCGCAGCTGGCGAATAAGGTTGGATAGTGTAACCCTTGTAGAGATAGCCTTTCTTGTAGAGCTCTTTGAGTAGCCACCAAAGGGTTTCGATAAATTTGTTATCGTAGGTGATGTATGGATTGTCAAGATCTACCCAATAACCCATTTGTTTGGTGAGGTTGGTCCACTCTTGGGTGTATTTCATCACCTCACGACGGCAAGCAGCATTGTACTCGTCTACGCTGATCTTTTTACCAATATCCTCTTTAGTAATACCGAGGAGTTTCTCCACACCAAGTTCAACAGGCAATCCGTGGGTATCCCAACCTGCTTTACGTTTCACTTGATAACCTTGCATGGTTTTGAAGCGGCAGAATGTATCCTTGATTGTACGAGCCATCACATGGTGAATACCTGGCATACCATTTGCCGAAGGAGGACCCTCAAAAAACAAAAAAGAAGGAGAACCCTCGCGGGTATCAATACTTTTGCGAAACAAGTCCTCTTCCTCCCATTGCTGAAGAACATCCTTGCTCACCTGTGCCAGATTTAATTGTTTGTACTCGTTAAAATTTTTCATATTGTTATTATTTTCTACTGTTCGTTTCACACCCCCTCAAAGAGAGGAGCACACAAAATGCGTTGCAAAATTACATTTTTTTTTTGAAACTACCAAATTTAGAAGCGTATTTTCACAACAAAACACACTTTAATATGAAAAATCGCACCAGAAAACCACAAAGACAACTACAATGATTTACTTCTCTATGAATAGAGAACTTATCAAAGAATCGTTAAATAGAGAGTCAAATTGTGAGTTACAATTATAGGGAATATAAATCTTCTGTAAGTTTTGACAATCTACAAACACATTTTTTCCTACGAACTTCAGAGATGATGGTAAAGAAATTGCCTCCAAGGATTTACAATACGCAAATGCCCCCTTTTCTATCGTCTCTACACCTTCAGGAATATCCACCTCAAGCAAGGACACACAATCACTAAACGCTCCGACCTCAATAGTTACTACCGAATTTGGAATAACTACTTGGCGTAGATTATCACAATATTCGAACGTACATTCGCTTATCCTCGTTACTCCTTCTGGAATAATAATAGAAACCAATGCACGACAATCCATAAAAGCTCCTTTTTCTATACTTTTAACACTCGATGGAAGATAAAGACTCTTCAAGGAAGCGCAAGTATAAAACGCGTACTCCTCAATCGTCGTCACAGATTTAGGAATACGAATCGAATCCAAAGCCATACAGCCACGAAAAACGTGCTTGCTAATAGTTGTCAAACCATCCGGTAAATCAATGAATTTCAATGCTTTGCAATAACGAAATGCCTCTTCTTTAATTGCTAATATTGTCGATGGTAATCGCAGCCTTTTCAGTGCAACACAATCGTAAAATGTTTTCTTTTCAATACACTGAACACCTTCAGGAATATCTACACTCCTCAACGATATACAACTATAAAAAGCACTCTCTCCTATCCTCCTAACACTCAACGGTATATACAACGAATCTAAAGCAAAACAACCACTAAAACTCTCTTCTTGTAATTCGATTACGCCATCCGGAATTTTAACCGATTGCAATGCAATACAATTCCTAAACAAACGACCACTAATTTTTCGAAGATTTTGCGACAAATCAACCACCTTCAGATTTGAACAACCATCAAATGCAGCATACCCTATATGTACCACTTCGTCACTGAGAGAAATAGATTCTAAAGCACTACAACCAGAAAAGGCATAATTGCCAACAAATCTAACCCCACTTTCAATCTTTACAGAGCGCAAAGACTTACAATCACGAAAAGCATGAACCAGCACACTATCTGTAGCATCAGATAGTATTAAATCTGTCAACTCTTTATCATTGATAAACAGATTATTAGACAAAGTAATTGGATTGGATGACTTACTGCCAAATTTTATCGCAGCCCATTCACAAGCTGCGCCCAAATACATTGTCTTCTTAAGAGATCTACATCCCACAAAAGCACCACTCCCTATCCTCTTTACACCAGCTGGAATAGTGATAGCTTTCAGAGATGCGCAATCACGAAAAGCATCTTTTCCTATGCTTACTACACTATGCGGTAATACCACGTTTCTAAGCGCAGAACATCCTTTAAACGTAACATTAGCAATGCTATGAATACTAGCTGGCATTACAACGGAAGTTACCAATACATTATTTTGGAATGCAGTACTATCTACCCCAGTAACCTGATAAACACTTTGGTTGTACGCAATAGTAGATGGAATAAATATCGAACCCTCATAAGGATTCAAGGCACGAACCACTTTCACGGTATTAGTATTTTCTATCACCTGATACGCAATACCATCAACCATAATTTTCTGAGCCACAACTAGAATTGTGCAGCACAAAAAAAAGAATACAATGCAGATTTTCTTTGTCATTCCTTATTACAATACTTGGTTCATAAAATAATTTGCAAAGTTACTAAATTTATTAGAAATACACAAATTTTTAAACGAACATTTTCGACAAACAAACATAGTATTTTGCCCCGAAATCATTTTTTTGCTATTTTTTCTTGCGTATATGCTTTTTTTTTACTACTTTTGCCGCAATTTTGGAAAAAAAGTTATATTTTAATATAAAGTCTTATTACAAAATGCAAAAATCAGATTATATCATTGAGGTAAAACACGTATCAAAGCAGTTTGAAGATACCAAATTTGCCTTGGACGATGTAAACCTTTCTATCAAGAAAGGCGAGTTTGTGACTATTTTGGGTCCATCCGGTTGCGGAAAAACCACTTTACTGCGATGTATTGCTGGCTTCCAAGTTGCTAGCCAAGGGGATATCCTGCTTAATGGTATAGATGTAACTCAAATGCCACCACATCAACGAGATGTTAATACAGTCTTTCAAAAATATGCGCTATTCCCACATTTGAATGTGTATGACAATGTTGCTTTTGGTCTAAAACTAAAGAAAATAGACAAAAAAGTTATTGAGAAAAAAGTCAAGCATGCCCTCAAAACCGTTGGAATGACGGATTACGAATATCGCGACGTTTCTAGTTTGAGTGGCGGTCAACAACAACGTGTGGCTATTGCACGTGCCATAATCAACGAACCAGAAGTGCTATTGCTAGACGAACCATTAGCTGCATTAGACTTGAAGATGCGTAAAGATATGCAAATGGAGCTTCGAGAGATGCATAAAAAACTCGGTATAACATTCATCTATGTAACACATGATCAAGAAGAAGCGTTAACATTAAGTGACCGAGTTGTAGTGATGCGAGAGGGAAGAATACAGCAAATTGGCACACCTACTGACGTCTATAATGAACCACAGAATTGCTTCGTAGCAGATTTTATTGGAGAAAGTAACATTCTTGATGCAATCATGGTCAAGGATGGAGTCGTCAATTTTTGCGAACACGACTTTGAGTGCGTAGATAAAGGCTTTGGTAATAATCAAGAAGTTGATGTGGTAGTTCGACCAGAGGATATATACATCGGAAAAGTGAAGACAGAAGATAGTCCTTGGGCATTGCATGGTGAAGTAAAAAGTTGTATTTTCAAAGGAGTACACTATGAAATGACTGTGCTCACAGACAATGGATATGAACTTATGATACAAGACTATCATGCTTTTGAGCCAGGAAGTCAAGTCGGTCTACTTATCAAACCTGAAGATATACAAGTAATGAAAAAAGAACGCTTGTGCAATACGTTTGATGGTGAAATTTTGGAAGATAATAACGTTCGATTCTTAGATGAAATTTGGAGCATTCCAGAGCGCGTAGCTGATCGATTTGAAATTGGCGAAAAAGTAGAGGTTGAAGTCGATTTTAACCGCGTTAACCTTCAAGACGATGAGGAGGATGGTACATTATGCGGAGAGGTACATTTTATCTTGTATAAAGGTAATCATTATCATTTGACCGTTCGTACAGATGATGGAGACGACATATATGTAGATACAAATGATGTATGGGATAATGGTGATCGTGTCGGAATTCGTATTGCTCCAAGTTATATTCGTTTGTACAAAAAAAGTCCTGAGCAAAACACGTTATGAGCAATTGGAAACTAAAAATACAATCTAGAGATAAATGGGCATGGCCATACACAATATTTTTGATATGCTTAGTGGTCTTGCCGTTGGTGTTAATTGGCGTGTATGCCTTTACCGATTCTACAGGCGAGTTTACACTTCTTAACTTTGCTAGTTTCTTTACTAAGTCTACTGCCATTAACACTTTTATTTACTCTATTGGTATTGCACTTATCACAACCATCATTTGTCTACTATTAGGATATCCCGCAGCATACATAATGGCTATGGCGGATTTCAAGACTCCACATGTCATCGCAATGCTGTTTATTCTACCAATGTGGATTAACTTTCTATTGCGAACTATTGCTACTGTAGAGCTATTTGGTATGTTTGGTTTGCCACTTGGCGAAGGAGCACTCATTTTTGGAATGGTTTATGATTTTCTTCCATTCATGATTTATCCAATCTACAATACGCTCCAAAAAATGGATACCAACTTGATAGAAGCAGCTCATGATTTAGGAGCAAACCGAATACAAGTGTTTACGAAAGTCACATTACCTCTATCTATGCCAGGTATTTATTCTGGCATCATTATGGTATTCATGCCTACCGTTTCTACTTTTGCAATTGCAGAACTGCTTACACATAATAAAATACCACTATTTGGTTCGCTCATTCAACGCAGTTTCGGCGAAGGAGGTATAGCCATGTGGAACTATGGTGCTGCTTTATCACTGATTATGTTGGTTATTATTGGTATGACAAGTTTCTTTGGTGGAGACAAAGAGGATATTAATCGATAGATGACACTGTGAAAGATAAAATGAAAAAAACTAGAACAACTAAATTAGAAACACGGAGTCTGTGGGAGCGAATAGGAGCACAATCATACTTGTGGTTATTGCTTATCGTCCTCTATGCTCCTATTCTACTTATTATCATCTTCTCCTTTACACAGAGTAAAGTATTTGGTAACTGGGAAGGATTTACGTTTGGACTATACCAGAACCTCTTTACGGGCTATGATGCAACTGCTAATGTACAAGTAGATCCTAATCTATATCGTGCCATTCTATATACCATTGTTATTGCATTTTCTTCTGCAATAATATCAACTATGCTCGGAACTCTAGCAGCTATTGGAATATATTACATGCGCCCTCGAGGACGTAAGACATTGACGTTCTTAAATAGTGTTCCTATGATTAATCCCGATATATTAACGGGTATTAGTTTGTTTTTGCTATTCGTCTTTTTGGGCATAAGTCGCGGTCTAGGCACCGTGATTGCAGCACACGTTGTATTCTGCACTCCATATGTAGTATTGAGTGTGTTACCACGTCTTAGCAAAATGGATCCAAACATCTATGAAGCTGCACTTGATTTGGGAGCTACACCCTTTCAAGCCTTACGCAAAGTAATGATGCCCGAATTATGGCCAGGAATGATTAGTGGATTTTTATTAAGTCTTACTTTGAGTATTGACGATTTTGGCGTCACCTTTTTTACAAAAGGTAGCAACGGACTAGAAACTCTATCCACTTTTATATATGCGGATGCACGAAAAGGTGGTTTAACCCCTGAATTACGACCATTATTTTCATTGATTTTCCTAACCATACTTGTATTGTTGATTATCATGAATATACGCACTAATAGACAACAACAGAAGCAAAAATAAAATGAAAAAATTCATCTTTTTATTAGCAACACTTTTGCTACCTATTTTCTACGCTTCAAATATCCAAGCAGCAGATCGAGAGCACACACTTAAGGTCTATAACTGGGCGGATTATATTGATATGGACAATGTCTTGAACAATTTCCCAGACTGGTATAAACAACAGACAGGAGAAGACGTTACAATTTCATATCAGACATTTGATATCAATGAATCAATGCTTACACAAATTGAAGTAGCAAAAGAGGACTATGATGTTGTATGTCCTTCGGAATACATCATTGAAAGAATGTTACGACAAGGGTTGCTATTAAAAATCAACAAAGACTTTGGAAACACACCAAATTATACAGATTCTGTATCACCTTTTGCAATAGAAAAATTTCAAAAAATGGCACCTGACAGCACTATTTGTGTTGCAGATTACACGGCTGGATACATGTGGGGTACCACAGGAATTCTATATAACACTAAATTTGTGAATGAAGAAGATATACGTTCGTTAGGTGGATTACTAGATCCTAAATTTAGTGGGAAGATTTTCATGAAAGATGCTTTTAGAGATGTATATTCTGTTGTTGTTTTGTATGTCTACAAAGATGAAATAGCACGAGGTGAAGTCACTCGAGAAGATTTGGTAGCCAATGTTACCAAAGAACGCATTGAACGTGTTGAAGAATATTTAAATGAACTTAAACATAATGTCGCAGGATGGGAAGTTGACTTTGGTAAAGAACATATGACCAAAGGTAAAGTATGGATGAATCTTAGTTGGTCCGGTGACGCACAATGGGCAATAGAAGAAGCTTCACATGTAGGTGTCGACCTAAAATATCTCGTTCCTGAAGAAGGCAGCAATGTGTGGTTTGATGGTTGGTGTATTCCTAAATACGCTAAAAATATCAAAGCCGCGAGTTATTTTATCAACTACATGTGTATGCCTGAAAATGCGATTCTAAACATGGAGGAGATTGGCTATGTAAGTGTCATAGCTTCACCTAGAATTTTGGAATGGGCTAATGATGCTGATGCATACCCTAATACATCTGATTTAAGATACTTTTTCGGTCCAGAGGCTGACTCGGTGCATGTAAACAATGTCCTTTATCCAGATCAAAAAGTTATTGAACACTGCGCTCTTATGCACGACTGCGGTGATAAAACAGAAGATTTGATCAACATGTGGTCTCGCGTTAAAGGAGATAATTTATCAACTGGAATGGTGATATTTGTTTGTGTTGTTTTGACATTGATCGCCATAGGCTTTACAATACAAGCCATCAATAAAAGACGCAAACGTAAATTGCAACAAAAAAAACGTAACCATAAGAAACAATAACGATAATACATTGAGATTTTTATACTAAAAAACATATGAAAAAAATCATCGTCATATTATTGACATTAGTGTGCGCATACACCTTATGTGCACAAGACTACGAAAAAGAATTTTCTGAAGTAAAAAGATTGTTTGACGAACGCGCTAATTCTACGTCAAATCAGTTAGAGGAATACCTCAAAAAGTATCCATATACGCCTTACAGCGATGAGATAGGACTTATGCAAGGTGTACTTGCTGTAGAAAAAGATAAATTCAAACAAGCATACAAAATTCTTAATGTTGTTAACCCTAAAAATCTATCACGAACCACAGAAACAACATTCTATTTTTACATGGGTTATACACTCTTAAGCTTGGATAAATACGACCAAGCTCTTGCCGTATTGAAACCACTCAAAAAGAAACAAAATCCATACTTTCTACAAGCAACTTACTACATCGGTTATTGCTACTACAAGCAACACTTGTATCCACAAGCTTTAAGTGAATTTCTTTCACTAGAAGAATTAGGTGGATATCACAAAATTGCGCCATACTATATTGTGCAAATATACTATGCTAATGGCCAATATGATAAAGTATACGAATTAGCAGAGGAACTTTTAAGAAATTACCCTGATAATGACTATAATGACGAATTACATCGTTTAGTTGGAGAAATTTATTACCAAAAAGGTATTTACAATGATGCAGTACGACATCTAAAAGCATATCATCAACTACGTGATAAAAAGAAAAAAGAAATGGTTCAAAATGACCTATACTTGCTCGGAATATCATGTTATAAAGAAAAAATGTATAAGGATGCCGTCACCTATCTAAAACAAATCAAACAAATACCTAGAGATTCTATTTCTGAAAGTACATGCCTTCATCTTGGACATTGTTACTTGTATGAAAAAGATCTAGAAAAAGCTAAAAACTCCTACAAAGCTGCTATTGAATTTCGCATCAATGAGCAATTGAGAGAAGAAGCTATGTATAATCTTGTACAAGTTACATATTTACAGAATTCAGCTCTTGGAGAAAATATTACAGCCTTTAAACAATTTATCAATGAATATCCTCAATCAAAATACATTGACAAAGTTTATTCCTTGATGGCAGATATGTATCTTCATAACAAAAACCACCTAGCTGCTTTAGAAGCGTTACAAGAGATACAAAATCCTAATGAAAAAATTCAACAAACACTTCAACATTTACGCTATCAAGTGGCAGTAGATGCTTTCCTACAGGGTGAACGTGACCTTACATTGCAATGGTGCAAAGAAATTATTAACAAAGAGAAGCAATCCTCAATATACAAGACTGATGCATACTATCTAAAAGCTGAAGCAGAATACCTTTGCGGCGAATATGATAAAGTCATTAAAACTCTTGCCGAATATACCAAACAACCTCATTACGAGAAATCATTGAATAAACAAAATGCACAATACCTCAAAGCATACGCCTATTTCAATAAAAAGAGATATGATAATGCCAACAAAATATTTGAAGAATATCAAAAAACAATTGATCCTTCACACAAAACATATGTAGATGTACTCAACCGTAGAGGCGACTGCTATTTCTATCAACGCAAATTTTCAGAGGCCAATGCCATTTACCAACAAGTTTCTACAATTGGAAAAAATGGTGCAGACTATGCATTAATACAACAAGGTATAGCACTAGGTCTTATGCACAAATATGATCAGAAAATTAATGTATTAGAACAATTTGTTAAACAATATCCAAAGTCTGATTACGGTGATGATGCTCTATATGAAATAGCCAGATCAAAACTCCAACTAGAAAAATACGATGAAGCTATTACTGTATACAAAAAATTATTAAAACAATATCGTAATAGCCCACTTGGAGCCAAAGCTTCTTTAGAGTTGGCTATGACATGTCGTTCGCTCAATCTAAATAACGAGGCAATTGAAGCCTATAAACAAACCATTCAAAAGTATCCTAACACAAATGAAGCATACTCAGCTTTGGATGGAATGGAGCAGATTTACGTAGAAACGAATAACGTTTCAGAGTACATAGCTTATACTAAAACCCTCAAATCAATGAGTAGCAATTCTGTTACACAAGAAGACTCATTGATTTATGTGACCGCAGAATTACAATACATAATGAATAACTATGAACAAGCTGCCGCTGGTTTTACGACCTATCTCACACGATTCCCAAAAGGACGTTATTACGTAAATGCCATGTATTATGCTGCTAATAGTTATTATCAACTAGAACAATATGATCAAGCAAAAGAATTGTTTACCAATCTTTTAGATGTAGAGGGCAATCCTTACATGGAAACCGCTTGTATGCGCGTGGCTGAATTAAATTACGAGAATAAAGACTTTCAAACTGCACTAGAATATTTTAAGCGAATGCACAAAGTGGCATCCAATCAACAAATGACTCAAACGGCCTTACTAGGTATGCTAAGATGTAGTTATTTTATCAAAGATAATTTAGCTACTATTACACATGCCACAGAAATCTTAGATATTAGCGACTTGAGTTCATCTATACGTAACGAGGCATTATATTACCGAGCAGATGCCTACATGACAGCAAAACAATATAAACTCGCTTTGAATGATTATTCTCCTCTCGCCCAAGAGGCACGAACCGCCTGGGGAGCTGAAGCTAAGTATAGAATGGCAGAATGTCACTACTTGTTAGGAGATAAAGTCAAAGCAGAACAAGAGATTATGTCATTCACAGGCATGCAAACTACACATCAATATTGGTTGGCTAAAAGTCTTATTTTATTAGCTGATATCAATGTGGATAACAATGATATTTTCCAAGCCAAACAATATCTCCTTGCTCTGCAAAATAACTACCGTCAATCAGACGATATTAAACAAATTATAACCAGCAAATTGGAAAAAATATACGAGCTGGAAGCATCACAAAATACTGAAACTACAGAAAACGAATAAGTTATGAAAATTAAGGTCACTATACTTTTTCTTCTAGTATTTCTTTGCAACTATATGGTTGCACAAGACAATAACATTGATCGAGTTGTTACCGTAGAGCGTGAATTTCAACCTGATGTACATCAAGCCTACAAAATACAACTGACACCTAACTTCCAAAACGAAGAAATGGAAGCTAATCCTGAAGTGGATTCCACATACTCCACATACTCCAATACCCTTTCTGTAGAATATAACCTCCATCCTTTGAAAGCTGCTAAAACAGACTTTACACCCCAAAGCACACTCAAAGGAATCCTGGAGGGTGCCGTTGGTCATCGTAATAGTCACATGCTATTTGGATATCGTATTTCCGAGGATGAAAAGATGTCACTAGATCTATATGCAACGCATAATGCATATTGGGGAAAAGATGCGTTATCAAAATCACTATTAGGAATGCAATTGATAAGACATTTTGACAAAATAGATGTTTTCTTTGGATTACAAGGTGATAACGAGTTCTTTACTTACTATGGTCGCTATTTCACTCCTAACAATGGCATTAATATACCTCCCGGTCGAACCATAGACCAACAGAACCTATGGAAGATTGACACCAAAATAGGTTTAAAATCTGCCGACAAAAAGAAACCTGTCCAATTCGGTCTACAAACTGGATACAGAGCTTTCATTGCCACCAATCATGCTGTTGAAAATCAAGTACGAACACACTTCAACTTAAAGTGGAGTAATAACGATAGAACATCTACTCGCAATAAACCAAAACATGCTGCAGGAGTGAACTTATATCTCCAAAACTCATTCTATTCTCACCAATACGAAGATGATTCAACTAGAATGAATAGACATACACTAAAAGTAGAACCATTTTACGAATATAAACACAAGAATCTTCGTTTGCATGCTGGCGTCAATGTTGATATTAACATAGGTACAGGTAAATTATTAAGCAAATCCGAAAAAATAGCATTTGCTCCATCTCCTAATATTGAATTCGAATGGAATTTAATGAACAATATTTTCAACCTCTATACCCAAGCAAAAGGTTCATTAGGAGTTGGTACATTAGAAGAGTACTTGGATCAGAATAGATACTTAAATATTCAGCAGGGCGTATATTTTAATACACCTAGAAGCTACACACCCGCAGATATACAAATCGGTTTTAAAATCCGACCTATTAAAACAATGCTCGTAAATATCTATGGAGGTTATGCATATATGATTAATGCATGCGAAATGAACGCATCATTAGATTCACTTGGTGGTGTTACTGATTATACATTAACTCTATCAGATTACCAACGTTGGAAAGTAGGAGGATCTATACATTACCATTATCGCGACATTCTTGATATCAATATAAATGGTAACTACTATGCGTGGAAGAATAAGTCGTCTAACATCGTCTATGATCGTCCTATATGGGATTTATATGCACGCATAGACGCTCATATTGACTCCAAATGGAGTATTTATTCAGAAAACTACTTTGCTGGAAAAAGTACTGCAAAGACTTCACAAGGTGATCAAATAAAGAAACCACATATTTCACTCAATATTGGTGGACAATATGCGATCAATACATGGTTATTAGTATACCTTCAACTCAATAATTATATAGATCGCAAAAACGATATCTTCTACGGATACC
>JAEIGA010005221.1_pt1 | contig 19932 bp, 15 predicted proteins | sample 9270691 | NCBI WGS metagenome assembly JAEIGA01 (sample SAMN17057246, study PRJNA624740) | gut metagenome | biome: biome; isolation source: fecal sample | host: Bos grunniens | place: China: Xizang | collected 2019 | reverse complement strand
TTGGCCTCCGTGCATTCCAGAATGATAATATCTCTAGGCATAATTGCGAATTGTTGACTTGCGGGCGCACATTTTACACTATTCGTCGCTTTCGTCAAGAGAAATCGCATTTTCCATGTCATTTTGTAGGTCAGCATACCCGACATGGTCCTGTTTTTTGGCTCTGTAGTTGGCATAGGAGCCATATTTTTTCTCGTATTCCTCCTGGCATTTCACGGTGAGGCGGCAGAACGGGCGCACCTGGAGACGCTTTTTGGGGATGGGGTCGAGAGAGATTTCGCAGATGCCGTATGTGCCGCGGCGGATGCGTTCCAGGGCGGCATCAATCTCGAAGAGCTGTTCGCGGTCTTTGTCGAGCAGGCGGATGGTGAGGTCGCGTACCTCTGCCTCGCTGCCGGCATCACCGATGTGCTGGCCTGAGGATGAGGAAACATTGGAAGCGCCGCTGCGCAGGTGGTCGCGTGTCACACTCTGCATGTTGGGCAACATTTCGTCACGCAGATTCAGCAGAGCCTGCTTCTGCTCCTGCAGGAATTTGGGCCATTCCGGGTCTGCTTTCAGCAGGGCCAGCGTTTCCTTAAGCTTCTTGACGCGGGCTTTTTCCTCTGCTGTGAGTGTTTCTCTTACCGGGGCTTTCTTCGAGACCTCGGTTGCGGCTTCTTTTTTCGTTGCCTTGGTTTTAGCTGTGCTGGTCTTCTTGGTCGTGGCCATATATTTTCTGCGTTGGTACCTGGTTTCCTTTACCGTTGTAAAACGGCGTGCATGATTTGTCTGCTACTACCATATGTGAAGACAAATTTCAAGTAAATTCTGCTAATAAGTAGTAATATTTTGTCTGGCGCTGACAATTAGGCTGAAATTGTGGCAAGGGGCACGCTTTCTCGTTGCGTCAGAAAGGTTGCTGTGCTAGAATGCGTGCTGATTATGGTGATGGAACGCAAAACGGGCGTGTTGATGCCGCTGTTTTCACTGCGGCGCGAGGGAGATGCCGGCATTGGTGATTTAACTGCGCTGGAAGAGTGGATTGACTGGGCCGCAGCGCATGGCGTGGGCTTTTTGCAGTTGCTGCCTGTGAATGCCCTGGGCGAGGATGATGCGCCATCTCCCTATTCTGCCATCAGTTCTGTGGCATTGGAACCCTTGTATCTTTCTCTGGAGCGTATTCCCGGTATGCCGGATAATCTGCCTTCGTATCAGGATGATTTGCCGCCGCTGCAGCAGCCTGGCGGGCGTGACCTGGTGGATTACGCACGCGTACGTACGTATAAGCGTTACTGGTTCATGCAGGCCTGGAGACGTTTTGAAGCAGATGATGCCTATGCAGCGCTGCGTGCTGAGTTTGAAGACTGGGTGCGGGAGCAGGGGTTGTGGTTGGAGGATTTCTGCACGTTTCGTGTAGCCAGTTTCGGCTTTGGCACCATTGCCTGGTGGCTCTGGCCGGAGCAGAATACTGACGTCGTGCGCCGCATTGTCAACGATTGTGCTGATTCGCGTGCGCAGAAACGCCACCAGCAATGGCTGCAGTGGCTGTGCGCGCGGGAATGGGCGCACGTGCGCGCTCATGCTGATGCTAAGGGGGTGCTGCTTATGGGGGATATCCCTATCGGCGTTTCCGTTGCGAGCGCGGATGTGTTTTTTGAGCGCTATCTCTTTGATATGGACTGGAGCGGAGGTGCTCCCGCTGAGGGGAATTTTGCCGAAGACCCATTCACGGCAAAATGGGGCCAGAACTGGGGAATTCCGCTTTACCGCTGGGATGTGATGGAGCACGACGGCTTTGCCTGGTGGAGTCGCCGTGTGCGCAAGCTGGCCGAGGTGTTTTCCATGTACCGCATTGACCACGTGCTGGGCTTTTACCGCATTTACGCTTTTCCGTGGATGCCGGACCGCAACCCGGAGTTCCTGCCGCTTACAGAGGATGAAGCCGCTGCCCGCTGCGGTGGCCGCCGCCCGGGATTCCGACCGCATGGTGACTGGAGCGAACAAGAGCGCCGGGATAATCTGACGCGCGGTGATTACCTGCTGCGGCAGCTGCTGAAAGCTGCACCAGGTGTGCGAGTGGTGGGGGAGGACCTCGGCTGTGTGCCGGATTATGTGCGCCCGGATTTATCTTACTTGCGCATAGCCGGGTTCAAGATTCCGCACTGGGAGATTACCCCGGAGCAGCAGATTGTGCGGGGTGAAACGTATAACCCCTGTTCCTTTGCCACTTATGCCACGCATGATTTCCCGCCCCTGTGCAATGATTGGAATGACTGGGCAGATGCCGTGCAGGAGGCATACGGCGCTATCAGCGACCCCGCCATGCCTCCGGAGGTTCGCCGGGCGGCCCAGCAGAAGGGGCGCGACTGCGCGCGCGTGCTCTGCTGGCTGGGCGATTTTGCCGGATTGGAGCACCGGGAGTGTATGGCTTCCTGGCATCAGGGAATCAAGGATGCACTCATCCGCGCTCTGCTGCAGAGTAATTCTGCCTATGCTGCGCTCATGTGGACGGAGCTGTTCGATATTCCGGTGCGCCTGAATACTCCCGGTACCGAGGGCGGTACGAACTGGCGTCCTCGCATTCCCTTTACTGCGGCAGAGGCGGCAGAAATGGAACAGAGTGCCTGGCTGTACCGGCTTTCAGTTGATGCAAAACGAGCGTAAGTTGGTCTTTCAAGAACATGGAGCTTGTAATAATTACTCTATGTTAGCTGGTTCTGATGCGTATTATCTGCAAGCAAATCAGCAACTGACAGACTCGAAAAAGCTGCAGAAACAGATTTTGAGCTTGTCGTGGCGGGTGATTTAGGATAGAATCGCTATGTAACGTTATGAATATTCAACCGAAATTTACTCCTGTGCTCGACCCGGCCTTCGTGGCTCCGGTGCTTTGGAACAAGGCTTTTGCCGATAAGGTAGCCGCTACACCCGGTTCTCATACTGTGGAGCTGGCGCTGACTCGTCTGGATGGAACCTGCTTCCGCTGGAGCGGGAAGATTCTTCCCCAGGAAGGCGAGAATATTGCCCTGAATAACCAGTACATTGAACGTATTGTGAAGTTCCTGCTCTGGATGAAGGGTGGCTGCACCATTATGGTGGCTGGCGATGACCAGATTGCAGACATGCTCGCCGCAACGTACTGCGCCGGTGGTGCCCGTGAGTTTGACTGGGATTTCATCGGCAAGAAAATTTATGACCAGCCGATTCAGGTGGTGAAGGTTGCCTCTGCCGCTGAACTGCCGGCAGAAAACAGCACTTCTGTTTCCCTTGGCCGTAACCTGGATGGCTACCGCATCGGCTTCGACCTGGGTGGCTCCGACCGTAAGTGCGCTGCTGTGGTGAACGGTGAAGTGGTGTTCTCCGAAGAAGTGGTGTGGGACCCCTACCACCAGACAGACCCCATGTACCAGCTGGAAGGTGTGGATGATTCCCTGCTGCGCGCTGCCAAGCACCTGCCGCAGGTGGATGCCATCGGCGGTTCTGCTGCCGGTGTGTACGTGAACAGCGAGCCCCGTGTGGGTTCTCTCTTCCGCGGTATTTCCCCCGAGGATTTCCAGAATGTTATCCGCGGCATGTTCGGCACCCTGAAGGATCGCTGGTCTGAACGCATGGGCAAGGAAGTTCCCTTTGAAGTGGTGAACGACGGTGAGGTAACTGCTCTGGCTGGCGCTATGGGCATGAATGACGACGCTGTGCTGGGTATCGCCATGGGTACTTCTCTGGCTGCCGGCTATGTGGACCCCGAGGGGCACATCATGCCCTGGCTGAATGAACTTGCCTTTGTGCCGGTTGACTATCAGGAAGATGGCGGCGTGGACGAGTGGTCCCGCGATAAGGGCGTGGGCGCTATGTACTTCTCCCAGCAGGCTGTGGCTCGCCTGGCCCCCCGTGCTGGTTTTGAGTTCGGTGCCATGCCTTATCCTGAGCAGCTTAAGAAGGTGCAGGCTGCCATGGCTGAAGGTGACGAACGCGCTCGCAAGATTTACGAGACAATCGGCGTGGAGTTCGGCTACACCATTGCATACTTTGCCGATTTCTACGATGTGCGTAACCTCCTGTTCCTGGGCCGCGTAGCCACGGGTGATGGTGGTCAGCTCATCATCGATAAGGCCAACGAAGTGCTTAAGGCTGAGTTCCCGCAGCTTAATATCACGCTCTGCGTGCCGGACGAGAAGACCAAGCGCCACGGCCAGGCCGTAGCCGCTGCTTCTCTGCCCAAGATTGGCTAAAGGCTTCTGATAATCAGGGGCAGGGGAGGAAACATGCTCCTCTGCCCCTTTTCGCTTACCTGATTTTTACTCTCTCTCTTCTTTCCTTTACCTATGGCCGAGCAACACGATCTCTGGACTTGCCCGCAATGTGGCATGCAGCAGGATATTTCCGCATTGGGCTTTTATGTGGAAATTGCCTGTCCGCAATGTGGTACCAGGGATTTCGTGCACACGATGCTGGCTAATTACAAGATTGATTCGGTACTGGGCATCGGTGGCATGAGCGTGGTGTTCCGCGCTCGCGACCTGGTGCTGGGGCGCCCGTTGGCCATCAAGGTGCTCAATGATACCTACCGTGACGAGCCGGAACGTATTGCCGGTCTGGAGAACGAATGTGCTTTGATGGCGAAGGTGCGCCACGAAAATGTGGTGAATGTGTACTCCGCCGGTTGGTCTCGCGGCCAGTTCTATATTGCCATGGAGCTGGTGGATGGTCGGAATCTGGAATTGATTGCTGCTGACCGTGGTTTCCTGTTACCTGCAGATGCTTTGGAAATTATTCGCCAGGTAGCATTGGGTTTGCAGTCTGCCCATGAGGCGGGGCTGCTGCACCGCGACGTGAAGCCCGGTAATGTGCTGATTACCCCGGAAGGGCAGGCCAAGGTGCTGGATTTCGGTCTCTCTTTGGAAGATAAACCCGGGGCAGGTACAGAAGAGGTTATCTGGGCTACGCCCTTTTATGCGCCGCCGGAAACCTTGCTGCGCGAGGCAGAAAGCGCCCAGACGGATATTTACGCGCTGGGTATGTCGCTGCGTAACCTGCTTACTGGTGAATCTGTGCTTCCCGGTGCTCCGGAGACGCTTGATGACATGCTGGCGGCAAAGAAGACATTGCCTGGCATTGGTGTTGTGGCACCTCACCTGGTGCAGCGCCTGTGTCAGTTGGTGGACCGCATGACTGCATATGAGCCGGGAGAACGCCCCGCCAGCTATGATGAATTGCTGAGCGAGATTGCTGAAACCCAGAAGGTGCTTGAAACGGAGCTTGACCCTGCAGAACGCGCCAGAAGATACCGCCACAAACTCCTGGTGACGGCTGGTGCTCTGGGTAGTGTCGTGGCAGGGCTTATCGGCGGTTTCCTGGTGGCATTGGTCACGCCTTCTGGTAGTGTGCAGGATGCGCTCGATGCCGAAGTGATGCATTGGGAACAGAGGGCTACCTACCTGGAGGCTGAAAAAATGCTCCGGTCGGGTAACATTGCCAAAGCGTCTGAACTGTTTGCGTCCCTGACATCAAAAGATACTGAGCCTGCAATGGCTGCGTCTGCTGCTTTTATCAGCACCGCGCTGGATGCGCTGGATGATAAGCAAACAGAAGATGGATACCGCCGTTTGTCTGAAATTGCTTCACGTGCGGATGAGGTGTGTGAGGCAGGGCGTGAGCGATATGACATGCTGATGGATTTGAGGGAGCACTTGCACGATGATTTTGAAAGCGCAGCCCAAACTGCTGATGCGATGGAAAAATCGCTGCTGAAAGTGGCGGCACAGGTGCTGGCCGCAGACCGTTACGTGCACAAGGGACGCCATGCAGAAGCTTCTGAAATGATTACCAAGATATTGGATGCGCTGGCAGATTCCAATATCCTGGCCTTGAGCGAACAGGTGGATGAATACCGCATGTTTGCTCCGCGCCGTGCTGCTCGCGTGGCCCTGGGCGAGGCAAAACGCCTTTTCCAGGAGGGACGCCTTGACAACGCAACTGCCATGGTGAACGATTTGTTGAAACTGAAAATCAGTCGCCTGGAGAAAGAGGAGATTCGCGTATTGAGTGAGGCTGCTGCCATTATGCTGGTCGCCCGGGAGACCCTCAGTAAAGCAACCAACCACGTGCCGGTTCAGGATGCTTTGCCAGAGGAGCTCCGCAAACAAGCCGAGGGGCTGCCTGATGCTGGCAACCTGCCGCTTGAGATACTCTGCCTGGCGCGTATGCTCCGTGGTGAATACGATGAGGCGTTCCGGGATAATCCCTACGCTTCAGATGCAACCAGTAATGCGCCTTTTGCTGTAATTATGCGCGACTGGAAGAAACGCCTGGAGAAATGAGTTGCACAGAGCCATGGTCTCATGGATTGAACGGAGAATCGGTAGCAGGAGAGATTCTCAGTCCTTGTAGACGCGGGGAACGCGGCCGGAAATGCTGGTGATGATGTTGCTGGGGATGGTTCTGGCCCGGGCGGTAAGTTCTTCCCACGGCACGTTCGGCCCCAGAATCTCTGCCACATCGCCGGGCTGAACCTTGTCCATGTGGGTGACATCCACCATAATCTGATCCATGGTGACCCGGCCGAGCACCGGGCAGTATTCACCGTTCAGGTAGACGCGGGCGCCGGTGTTGGAAAGGTAGTGCAGGTAGCCATCGCCAAAGCCCAGGCCAATGGTGGCCACGCGGGTGGGGGCGGTAGTCACGTAGGTGTGGTTATAGGAAACACCGTGGTCGCTGGGCAGGGTGCGCAGCAGGGTAACACGGCTGTAGAGCGTGAGCGTGTTGCGCAATTCCCGGTTGTAGGGCGAAGGCATGGGCGAATAGCCATACAGAATACGGCCCAGTCGCACCATGTTGGTGCTGGGTACCTTGTAGTTGAATACAGCAGAGCTGCTGCAGAGGTGGCGGTAGGGGATGTCCAGATACAGACTCAGCTCTGCCAGAGCGCTTTCATAGGTTCGAATCTGGCTGTGGGTGAATGAAATATCATCTGCCGCTGCGGAAAGGTGCGAATAGACACCCTCGATATCCAGATACTCAAAATCGGCCAGCCGCGCCCCCATTTCGCCCAGTGTGTGCGGCAGCAGCCCCGCGCGCCCCATGCCGGTGTCTACGTTGATATGCAGGTGGACTTTCTTATTGTAAAGCTGCCCCAGGGAATTATAGTGGCTGGCCTCCTCCAGGCTGGAAAGCGCCACGCGCCAGCCATTCTGCACCACCATTTCTCGCTCTGCCGGGTAGCAGGGACCCAGAATAAACGGGTAGGTTCTGCAGCCTGCTTCCTGCACTCGCAGTGCCTCTGCAGGCGTTGCTACGCCGAAGAATTCCAAATCGCAGTCATCCAACGCTTTCACGACTCCTTCGATGCCATGACCATATGCTTCTGCTTTCACAATGGCCATTTGCTTGTGCTCGGGTAAGATGCGGCGCACTACGGCCAGATTATGTCGCATGGCGGCGGTGTCGACCTCGGCCCAGGCGCGGAAGAGAGATGTATCCTGCATAGGACTATTCTATGCCCTGTAGTGGCTGATTGCAATCTTATTTGCAGCTTCTATAGCAAAAAAAACGATACAGACAGGTATCTCGCTTGAAATTGCTCAGAAGTTCGCCTATAATGCGCGCGTGAACATGCAAGTATTCCTTTCTGCAACAGATCCGCTGAAGTCGATGGGCTGGGGTCTCATGGAGCTTTTTGAGAAGGGTGGTCCGCTGATGTGGCCGCTGCTTTTCCTTTCCGTTGTCGCTTTTATGGTGATGTTTGTCTGCCTCTGGACAACCCGTACCTCTGCTGTGTTGCCGCCGCGTATGGTGATGTCGGTTGAATCCTGCATCCGCCGCAAGGACTACGCCGGGCTCATGAGCATGTGTGAGCGCGACGGCTCCAGCTTTGCGCTTACGATGCACGTGATTGTCATGTTCCTGCAGCGTAACCCCCGCGCCGGCATTGAGGAGGTGCGCGAGGTGGCCGCTGCCGAAGGCGCACGCCAGACCAATATCCTTACCCGCCAGATTAACTGGCTTTCCGACATTGGTTCCATTGCGCCCATGATTGGTCTGCTGGGGACCGTGGTGGGTATGATGAAGACGTTCATGGAAATGGCTGCCGGTAACTTCGAAGGGGTCAAGCAGATGCAGATGGCTCACGGTATTGCCGAGGCTATGATTACCACGGCTGGTGGTCTTGTGCTTGCTATTCCTGCCATGGCTGCCTATGTGTTCTTCCGCAGCCGCATTCAGAAGCGCATTGCCGATATGGAAGTAGCGGTGACCCATATTCTCTCTGTTGTATCGGTGCAGATGGATCGTGAGCGTCGCCTGGGCAACGCATACCAGCGCGGGGCTACCCAGGAAGTGCTGGAGGAAGAAGATTTTTAATGAGACACCGGGAGTGGCGTCATGAAGTTTAACACCAAGATACCCGAGCCCATTGGCTTTCAGCTGGCACCCATGCTGGATGTGGTGTTCCTGTTGCTCATTTTCTTTGTGGTGACGCAGAAGTTCATTCTCAATGAGCAGGATTTGAAGGTGAAGGTGCCTACTGCGCCTAAATCGACGGAAGAAACCTCGCGCGCTATTGATGAGATTATCATCAACGCCCGGGAAGAAGATGGTGACCTGGTCATCACCATTGACCGTGAGGTGTTCACCCGCGATAAGCTTTACGCCATGCTGCAGCGCATGATTGCCGTGAACCCGAACCAGCCGGTGCGTATCCGAGGTGACGCACAGATGAGCTGGCAGCGCATGGCGGACGTGATTTCCACCTGCTCCCAGGCGGGGGTGTGGAATGTGTCCTTCTCCAAGCAGATGCCCGAAGCTAAGAAATAATAGCGCGGGGTTGCGGTTATTTTTTCATCTACCTGATTTCCCTGATATGAATACTCGATTTTTTACTGTGCTGGCGCTGGGCTTTCCCCTGGTGCCGGCATTTGCTCAACAGCCGGACGGGCAGGATGGCCCGCTCGTAGCGAATGCTGAAGCTGATGGTTATGCCATTGCAGAGCATCTGTATACTCAGGCTTGCAACACCACAGAGCCTGTGTCGCGCTCGCAGGCTATGCTGCGCGCAGCTCAGCTTTTCGGTGACTTTGCTCAGCGTTTCCCGCAGTCGGCCAACTGCGCCAAGTCCCTGTACCTGCAAGCTATATGCCAGGCAGAGGCTGGTGATCACACGGCATCAAATGTGACCCTGGGTGAGTTGGCAAATGCTCATAAAGGCGAATATGCCGCCGCAGCTGCCTACAAGTTGGCAAACCAGGCAACCGAGCGCCAGATGTGGCAGAAGGCTATGGGTTTTTACCAGATAACGGTGCGCGAGACCAAACGTGCCGAGCTGAAGCATGATGCCTTGTACCGGTTGGGGCGTGCGCAGTTGCAGTCCGGCCTGCGCAAAGATGCTGAAATGTCGTTCCGTTCATTGCAGTTGATGCAGGGGGTGGACCCGCTCATCATGCAGACGGCGCTGCTTTCCATGGCGCAGATGAAGACCGAGGATGGAAATGATACGGAAGCGTATTCGCTGTTCTGCAATATTCTGAATATGAATGGGCTGGATGAGCGAGTCCTCGGAACCGCCACCTTGCAGGCCGCACGCCTGGCTGCGCGTCTGGGCAAGACGGATGAATCCCAGCAGCTGTATAGTCGCCTTACAAGCATCCGCGGTATGGAGAAATACGCCGGTGAAGCGCAGATGGAGAGCATTCTTGCGCTCTACAAGAGTGGTAAGTATGCTGAGGTCGTGCGCCGTGCTTCCGCGCAGCCCAGCGCATTGGACGACCCTGCCAAAGACGCCCGCCGTTCGATTATCGTGGGCCAGTCTGCTATGGAGGTGCGCCAGTATGAGGCCGCCGCCGTATGGTTTGAACAGGCAGAGCGCTGCCAGCCAGGCACGCCGCTTGCGGCAGATGCCGGTTACCGCCGCATGATTTGTCTGCAGCAGATTCGTGGCGCAAACTTTTTCCAGGAGGCTGAGAAATACCTTGGAGCATACGCGAACCCCGGCATGCCTACAGCCGGTCTGCCGTGTGTTGACCTGGTGCGCCTGATGTATGCAGACCGCCTGATGAATTCTGATACCGCTGCGGCTGCCCGGCAATTTGATGCCTTGAATTTTGATAACCTGCCCGAGGCGGTGAGACCGGATGCCATGTACAAGAAAGCCTGGACTGCGGCTCAGGGGGCTGTTTATGATCCGGTTCCCACGCTGACTACGTATATCGAGTCTTACCCGGCAGACTACCGCATGCCTGACGCATTGACCCTGCGCGGAACGTTCCACGGCAAGAAGGGAAATGTGCGCGATGCGCTGGCAGATTACGACCGCGTTATTCGCGATTATCCGGACTCCGAATCGGTTCTGGTGTGCTGGCAGCGTGCGGCAAAACTCTGCGCTGGCAGGGATGCAGACAAAATGGTTCACTATTACCAGGGATTTATCCGGCAGTGTGAAGAAGTTGCCCGCAAAGGCGGCAAGACCAAGCCGGGTGCTCTGGCTGAGGCTCATTACAATATCGCCGGCGTGCTGGCAGAAAAAGACCCCGCTGCTGCAGTGCCGCATTTCCAGGAAGCCCGCACTATGTATCCGGAGCAATATGCCTCGCTCGTGGATTTGCGCCTCGTGCAGTGCTTCTTCAAGATGAAGGATGCAGAGAACCTCAAGAATGCGCTCATTGTGCTGGAGCGCAGCAACCAGGCATCGTACAATGCATTGCCACCCGCCATTCTCCGCTGGTGTGGTTGGACCTGCTTCCAGTCGCACGATTATCTTTCCGCAGATAAGTACCTTTCTGATGCTCTGCTGCGTGAACCGCGCGAGAAATATACAGCTGCTGATGGCAGTGAACAGGAACGCCCCAAGGTTGAACCCATTGTATGGAAGACGCTCGCCAGAGCCCGCCTGGAGCTGCAGCTCTATGCTCGTGGTCTGGCCGCTGCCGAGCATTACGTTGCAGTGGAGACTCAGCCATACCGCAAGGCTGAGGGTATGCGTGACCAGGCGCAGTTGCTCATTGGGCTGAACCGCGGTGAGGAAGCCCGCAAGGTGTGCGAATCTGCCATTGCCATGGGTATTGACGGTCCAATCAAATCGACTTTGTTCATTACGCTGGGTGATGCCTGTTACATCGACCAACAGTACAGCGAGGCTGCCAAATACTATGGCCGCACCGCTAACGTTGTGAGCGATAAGGAACTTAAACCGCTGGCTCTTTACAAGATTACGATTGCACTCAAGAAATGTGGCAAGGAGGGTGAAGCCGCCCAGTACGAACAGGCTTTGCTGGCAGAATTCCCGCATTGGACTCCGGCCAAATCTGTAAAGAAGTTCATGGAAGAGGTCCGGAATTAAGTTGTTCCTGAAGCTATGTTTTACTCCCCCACACCAAATCGTCGCAAGAGCTGGTTCCGGCTCTTGTCGATTGGTCAGCGGAAGCTGATTATCGTCAGCACTGTCCTGGGGGGGATGCTGGCTGTCTTCCTGGGGGTGATGGGCTATTATGGATACCGAGCCTCGAAGTTCAACCTTGACCTCGTCTGCTCGGGGGTAGGTGCCAGCAGTCTTTATGATTCATCCAATCATTACGTTTCATCCATTTCAGAGGAAGAATCCCGCTTTGTGTCCAGCCAGGATTTGCCCCGGCACCTGGTGAATGCCTTTGTGGCTCGTGAGGATGAGAAGTTTTTTGAGCATGGGGGCGTTGTTTATACCTCAGTGTTGCGCTCCGCTTTGCGCAATCTTCAGTCCATGCGTTATGAGCAGGGCGCTTCGACCATAACCATGCAGCTCACGCGCAATGTCTTTGAGCTGAGTGGCAAGTCCATGGACCGCAAGCTGCTGGAAATGATGCTTGCACAACGTATTGAACGCCATTTTGATAAGAATATCATCCTGGAACAATACCTGAGCCGTATCTTTTACGGCCAGAATTGTTATGGAATCAAGGCCGCTGCTCGCCATTATTTCGGTAAATCCGTCAAAGACCTTAACCTGGTGGAATGTGCCACGCTGGCTGGTCTGGTGCGGGCGCCTTCTCTCTTTAACCCGGTGCGGAGCATGGATAGCGCCATGGCCGTGAAGAATGAGACATTGCAGCGCATGCTCGAATGCGAAATGATTACGCAGGAGGAATGCAATGCAGCCATGAGTGCCCCCATTGTGCTGGCCCGGGCTCCGCAGCAGCCGGAGTCGTTCAGCTCGTACGCCGTGATGTGGACGCGGCGCGAGCTGGAAGAGCTGGGCTCTGAGATTCCGGAGCATTCCGGCGGTGTCGCTGTGGTTTCCAGCTTGATTCTGCCGTTGCAACAGTATGTGGAAAAGGCGGTCGAGTCTGCGCTTTCCGCGGTAGAGAACACTGGGGCGTATCCTGCGGCGTGGTCGCAGGACATGAGCCCGGAAGCCGCTGCGGCTGCTGGTAGTGCCTTTGCGAGACTGAAGCGCCCGCAAGGCTTGAAAGTGCGTGGAGAAAATAATGATTTGAAAGGCCTGTTGCAGTGTTGCGTGCTGGTGGTGGATGCACGGCGCAACCAGCGGGGTAAGGTACTGGCCCTGGTGGGTGGCCGCAGTGTGACGGATGGTGTGGATCGCTGGCAGGGGAAAGTGCGTCCCGGTCGCGTGGCGGCTCCGTTTTTGTTCTGCTGTGCGTTCCTCCCCGGCGGGGATGATATGCACATTGTAGCGCGCAGTACGGAAGTGACCGGTCTGCGTATGGGGTATGATGTGGTGAGCTCGTTCTACAAATCGCTTAAACTGCCCATAGAGATTCCGGCGCGGGAGCAGGAACGCTATCTTTATAACGGCCTGTTCAACATCAGACGCCTGGACCTTGCCCGCCTGTTGTTCTGCCTGTTGAATGAGGGCAGGGGATACCGCATGAGCATGGTGAATACCGTCTGGAATAACAGCCGCCAGCTTGTATTGTACAATTATGAACCGGAAAAATCTCCCGAGTACATTCGCCGTGAGAGTGCCGGTGCTGTGGCTACGCTTCCGCCTTTCCATGTGGCCGATGGTGAACCTGTCACTATGAATGAAACCCTGCCGGAGGGGGGCGGCCAGTGGGCTATGGTGTATCGCCCTCGCGGGGTATGCTCGTTTGTATGGATGGGGTATGATGATACAACTCATCCGCATGCCACCGCCCGGGAGTTGAGACCCTTGCTGGTTCAGGCTGCCGGTAAGCTTGCACGCGAGGTGTATGAACAGGCCCGCGTGGAATTGCGTGCCATACAGAAAAATTCTGAAAAAGCTACATCGGAAAAATGAGTGCCGAATACGCAGCGTATCTGACAGCCGCCCGCCAGGCAGCTATGCTCGCCGGGGAGTTTCTACGCCAGCATTTCGATGCTGTCAAGCAGGTGGATGAAGCGTTGCTGCACGATATCAAATTGCGTCTGGATAAGGAGTGTCAGGCATTGATAACGCAGCGCCTGCTGCAGGATTTTCCTCAAAGCTCCATTCTGGGAGAAGAGGGAAACAGCAGCCCGGAACGTGCGGAGTTCCAGTGGGTGGTAGACCCCATTGACGGTACGGTGAATTATTTTTACGGCATTCCTGTTTTCTGCGTAAGCATTGCGCTGCGCCACCACGATGAATGGGTGCTGGGTTGCGTGTATGACCCCATGCAGAGGGAATGCTTCACTGCCATTGCCGGTGGACAACCCATGCTGAATGATAAGCCTATTGCGGTATCCTCCCGTGCGCAGATGCAGGAGGCTGTCGTATTTATCGGCCATGGAACTCACGATGGCTCCGGCGAAGCCGGCATACGCCGTTTTGCCCATATATCGCGCCAGGTGCGTAAAATCCGTATTCTGGGAAGCGCTGCGCTCACTCTTTGTTACATCGCCGCTGGTCGTTTTGATGCATATGTGGAAGACCGCATCTGCCTGTGGGATTTTGCGGCAGCCCGTGTCATTCTGGAAGCCGCCGGCGGCAGGCTGGAATTCGCCCCCCGGACCCCGGATGGAATCAAAGGCTCCATAGTGGCGTGGAATGGTCTGCTGCCCCTGCATGAAGCTTTGCAAATGGATTAACCAACGATGAATGAACAACCTTCAGTGCGCCAACTGGCGTGGAAAAGCCTGCTTCGCTGGGCGCAGGGGGGAATCTTTGCCGAAACGCTCATTGCCCGAGCTGCCAGTGAGCATAAGCTGGCTGCTTCCGACCGTTCGTTGCTGCAGGCCATCGTGTATGATACCTTGCGTCATCTCAGCTGGCTGGACCATGTGCGCATGACGCTGCGCCCTGGTAAACTGGAGGAAAAAATGCGCTGGCTGGTGCTCATGGGGCTTTGCCAGCTGCTGGTGATGCGCCAGGCTGAACACGCAGCCGTGAGCGAAACGGTGCGCCTGGCACCGCAGCGCGTGCGCGGCGTGGTGAATGGTATGCTGCGCAATGCCGCCCGCCGCCGTGAGGAATTTGATGCCGAGCGCGCTAAACTGCCTCTGGCGGTGCGGTATTCCACCCCCTCGTGGCTGGTGAAACGCTGGTTGCGCGAGTTCGGTGAGCCCGAGACCCGCGCCATGCTGGAGTGGAACTCGCTGACGCCCCCGGTTTATGCCCGTATCAACCCGGTGAACCCGCCGCAGGAAATCCCGGAGGCGTGGGAAGCCTTGCCCCATCTGCCTCTGTGGTATCGGCTGCGCGGACCTCTGCCCCTGGACGCATTGCGCGCCGGGCAGGTGTATATCACCGATCCCTCCACCCGCTATTGCGTGCAGTTGCTCGCCCCGCAGCCCGGCGAACGCGTGCTCGATGCCTGTGCTGCCCCCGGCGGTAAATCTGCGGCCATGCTGGCAGCAACCGGGGGAGATTTACACCTCCTTGCCACCGATGTGGAGGAATTCCGCCTTAAACCGCTGCGCGAAAACCTGCTGCGCGCTGGTGGACGTGATGTGCAGGTTGCTCAGCACGACTGGACCCAGCCTTGCCCACCGGAGTATGCTCAGGCGTTTGATGCCGTGCTGCTCGATGTGCCTTGTTCCAATAGCGGCGTGTTGCAGCGCCGGGTGGATGCCCGCTGGCGATTGAGCGCGGCTGAAATCACGCGCCTGGCTGCGCTGCAGCTTTCTATTCTGGAGCAGGCTTGCGCGGCTGTCCGTCCCGGTGGTCGTCTGGTGTACAGCACCTGCTCGATTGATGGCGAGGAAGACCGTTCTGTGGTTGATGCTTTCCTGGCTCACCACCCGGAATTTGGTTTTGCGGGGGAATATCTGGCTCTTCCGCACCGCGAACTGGCAGATGGTGCCTACGCCGCGCTTCTGCGCCGTGAAAAATAAGCAGAAAATAAAAAAAAGCTCGCATTTTATGCTTCCGGGGGTATAATGAGGGACGAAACGTACCCCACAGCACTTCTACCATGATTACGAAAAAGCTCACCGTTCAGAATAAGCTTGGTATTCACGCACGTCCCGCCGCGCAGTTTGTGCGGGTGGCCAGCCGTTTTCAGGCAGATGTTTCGGTAGAGAAGGATGACGAAGCGGTGGATGGCAAGAGCATTATGGGCCTCATGATGCTGGCCGTGGGCTGGGGGGCTGAAATCAGCGTCACTGTAGACGGCCCCGATGAAGCCGAAGCTCTGGAAGCCTTGGAAGAGCTGATTAATAACAAGTTCGGCGAGGCATAAGACCTCGCCGTTGATTTTTAACCTTCACCCACATTCCCGGTTTATGAGCGAAGGATTTGAGCGCCGGTTTAAAGGTCAACCCGTTTCCCCCGGTATTGCCATGGGGCGGCTGCGCGTTGAGGCCAGGGGGTGCTCCGCTCCTCTGATTCGCACCATTCTGCCCACCGAGATAGAGGATGAATGGCAACGCTTTGAAGACGCGCTGAACCGCACAGAGGCAGAAATCAGCTCGCTCAAACTCCGCGTGGAAGAACTCAGCGGGGCTACAGAGGCTGCCATTTTTGATGCGCACCTGCTATTCCTGCGCGACCGCATGATTATCTCCCGCATGCGCAAGGAAATGCCCGAGCGTCTGCAGAATATTGATTCTGTGTACTATGCAGTTGTGCAGAATTTCATGGAAGCCATGCGGCAGGTGGATGATGTCTACCTGCGCAGCCGCGTGGCGGATATTGGCGATGTGCTCCAGCGTGTACTCAAAAATCTTGACCAGGGGGGTGCCAAAACCCGCAAGAACAAACCGGTAAGCAAGGAACCCTGCGTGCTGGCTGCGTATGACCTGGCGCCCAGTGACACGGCTGACCTTGATTCGCAGAATGTTCTGGGCTTTGTCACGGAAATGGGGTCGGCTATTTCGCATACCGCCATTCTGGCACGCTCGCTGGGCTTGCCGGCAGTGGTGGCTGTCCCCGGGCTGGTGATGGAGTCCCGCGTGGGGCAGCCGGCCATTCTGGACGGTTACAATGGTGTGCTGATTCTCAACCCCACCCAGGAGACTCGCGAGTATTATGAACGCCTGCAGGCGGAGAAAGAGAAGGCGTATCAGGCTCTGGTGGACATGAAGGATCTGCCCGCTGAGACGCGCGATGGTCACCGCATTCACCTGGCTTGCAACGTGGACTTTGTGCATGAATACTCTGCGGTGAAACGCTCCGGTGCAGATGGCGTGGGCCTTTACCGCACTGAATTTTTCCTGCTGGGCGGCGATAGCCTGCCTGATGAAGAGGCTCAGTACCAGCATTACCGCCGCCTGGTGGAAGAATGCGCCCCGCAGGAGGTTATTTTCCGTACCTTGGATTCCGGTGGCGATAAACTGCCCTTCGAAGTGCTCGAAGAAAAAGAAGACAACCCATTCCTGGGCTGGCGTGGCATCCGCGTCTCCCTGAGCCGCCCCGCTATCTTCAAGGAACAGTTGCGCGCTATTCTGCGGGCTTCGGCTCATGGCAAGGCCGGCGTCATGTTCCCCATGGTTTCAGGTCTTACGGAGGTGAAGGACGTGCAGGATATTCTGGAGGAATGCCGCCGCGAGCTCCGCGAGCGTGGGCAGGCGTTCGATGAGAAGATGCGTGTCGGCATCATGATTGAAGTGCCCAGTGCCGCTATGATGGCCGATGTGCTCGCCCGTTATGTTGATTTCTTCTCTATCGGCACTAATGACCTTACGCAGTACACCATTGCCGTCGATCGCGTGAACTATCGCGTTGCCAGTATGTTCCGCTCCACTCATCCAGGTGTCATACGCCTGATTCACCAGACCATTTCTGCCGGCATTCCCACCGCTATATGCGGCGAAATGGGGGGAGATATCACCCTGGTGCCGCTGCTGGTCGGGCTGGGGGCAACGGAGCTTTCCGTGGGGGCGCATCTACTGCCGCTCATCCGCTTTGCTATCCGGCACCTCGATTACGCCGAGTGCCGCGAAATGGCTGAGCTCGCTCTCCAGGCGGAAGATTCGCGTACCATTCGTTCCCTTTCCAAGGCGGTGGCTCTGCGTTCCTATCCGAACCTTTTTGAATGATTCCTGACTCGCAGAGGCGTGTTATGCCACATTTGCAACTTGGTTTTTAGAATTGTTTTAAAGAATGTCGCACAATCCGCTTGATTTTGTGCGGCGTTTCTGTATAGTGAGTTTTCCAGAACTAACCATAGAAACGTCTAGTATGAGCGACAAAGTATTATTCTTCGACACCACGCTTCGCGATGGTGAGCAGTGCCCGGGAGCTTCGATGAATCTCCGGCAGAAGCTGGAGGTAGCGCGTCAGCTCGAAAAGCTAGGCGTGGATATCATCGAGGCAGGTTTCCCCTGCATTTCCGATGGCGACTTCGAGGCTGTGTTCACCATTGCGAACACGGTGAAGAAGTGCCGCATTGCCGGTCTTGCCCGCTGCGTGGAGAACGATATCCGCCGCGCTGCCGCCGCTGTGGCGCCTGCAGGCGACCGCGGCCGCATTCACACCTTCCTGGCCACCAGCCCACTGCACCGCGAGTTCAAGCTGAAGAAGAGCAAGGAGGAAATCATCGAAATGGCTGTGGCCGGTGTGAAGCTTGCCAGGAGCCTCGTTAATGATGTGGAATTCTCTGCCGAGGACGCCAGCCGCACCGAGCACGACTACCTGGCACAGGTGGTCGAGGCTGTGATTGATGCCGGCGCCACCACCGTGAACCTGCCGGATACCGTGGGCTTCACCACACCGCAGGAATACATCGCCATGATTGACTACGTGGTCAAGCATGTGAAGAATATCGACAAGGCGGTTATTTCTGTGCACTGCCACAACGATATCGGATTGGCGGTGGCCAACTCTCTGGCTGCTGTGACCGCCGGCGCCCGCCAGGTGGAAGGCACGATTAACGGCATCGGTGAACGCGCCGGCAACGCAGCCATCGAGGAAGTGGCTATGGCTCTTTCCACCCGCCCGGAGGCTTTCGGCTTTGCCCCCGGCGAGAAACCGCATAACCTGGAAACCCGTGAGATTGTCAAGACCAGCCGTGTGGTGGCCAGCATGAGCGGGCTTTCCGTGCAGCGCTCCAAGGCCATTGTGGGTGAAAATGCCTTTGCGCACAGCTCCGGCATTCACCAGCACGGCATTCTGGCCAAGCGCGAAACATACGAGGTGATCGACCCCGCTGAGGTGGGCTGGGGTGAGACCGAGCTTCCGCTCACCAAGCACTCCGGACGCGCAGCGGTGAAAGCACGCCTGGAGAAGCTTGGCTACAACCTTTCCGACAGCGAAATCACCCATGTGTTCGAGCGTTTCAAGAAGGTGGGCGACAGCAAGAAGTTTGTGTATGATGACGACCTGTCATCCCTGGTGAACGACTCGCTGGATACCTGTGACGGCACCTGGAAGATGGTGGACATTCAGTTCATTGCCGGCTCGGCTGCCCGTCCCACTGCCACCGTGCAGCTGGAAAAGGATGGCAAGATGTATACCGACTGCGCCATCGGCAATGGCCCGGTGAATGCTTGTTTCAAGGCCATTGACCGCATCACCAGGAGCAAGGGTGAGCTGGTGGATTACAATGTGCGCGCCACCTCCATCGGTCAGGATGCCCTGGGTGAAGTGACGGTCAAGGTGCAGTTCGGCGCTTGCGACTGCGGCAAGCCGGTTTCCGGTAAGGGTGCCGCTACGGACGTTATCGAGGCTTCCGCCCGTGCGTACCTCAACGCCGTGAACCGCAACATTTCCCTTGCTGCGCTGACCGCTGCCACCCAGGCATAAGCCTATGAGCGCAGATTTACCCATTCGCATCATCGTCGGCCTGGGAAACCCAGGCCGCGATTATGCTGAGACCCGGCACAATGTGGGTTTCATGGTGCTGGATCGCCTGGCGCGCCGCTTCGGGGCAGAATGGAAGCTCGACAAAGCCCGCAAGGGAGAACTGGCCGTCGGCCCCGGAGTGCTGCTCATCAAGCCGCAGACTTTCATGAACTGCAGCGGCGAGTGCGTGGGACCCATCATGCGCTATTACAAGTTCGAGCCGGAGCAGGTGCTGGTCATTTACGACGATATCTCCTTCCCGGTGGGGACAATGCGTCTGCGTGCCAGCGGTTCAGCCGGTGGCCACAATGGCATGAAATCCCTCATTGCCCACCTGGGGGGAGAGAAATTTCCGCGTCTGCGCGTGGGTATCGGCGCGCCGGGGCAGAAAGAAATGGTGGGGCATGTGCTGGGCAAGTTTGCACCGGACGAACGCCCGCTGCTGGAGGAATGCCTTGCCAAGGCCGAGGAAGCCACGGCGATGATGATTCGCGAGGGCTTCCAGGCCGCCGCCAACAAGTTCAACGTCAAGAAGGAAAAGAAGCCCCGCAAGAAGCCGGGACAGGCAGAGACTCCTGCGGAGTCCCCCTCAGCAGAAAATACGGAAAATACTGTGCCAGCAGGAGAAGTTACTGCTTGACGACTCACGCCGAATCAGGTATTCTTTATCACGATTTCACCCCTACACATTATGCCGACTGACAAACCGATTAATACCATCTCCGTGCTCGTGGAAAACAAGTTTGGTGTGCTTTCCCGCGTAGCAGGTCTGTTCTCCGGTCGCGGCTATAACATTCACTCCCTCA
>JAEIGA010005220.1_pt1 | contig 19935 bp, 17 predicted proteins | sample 9270691 | NCBI WGS metagenome assembly JAEIGA01 (sample SAMN17057246, study PRJNA624740) | gut metagenome | biome: biome; isolation source: fecal sample | host: Bos grunniens | place: China: Xizang | collected 2019 | reverse complement strand
CACAATATACTTTTTGATAGCGGGAACCTACACACCTATGCTGCTCTGCGCTCTTACCAGAACCAACAAAATCGCTGCGTATATCATCTTCGCCATAGTATGGGGACTTACGGCTCTTGCGGTAACCCTTAATGCCATAGACCTAAAGAGATACAAGACCTTTAGTATGCTCTGTTATATAGGTATAGGCTGGTCCATACTTTTAAGCATCGTAGATATGTACAAAGCGCTTGGTCCCATAGGATTTTTCCTTCTCCTCGGAGGAGGAATAATATACACCGCGGGAACTGTGTTCTACAAGGTCGGAAAGAAGAAAAAATATTTTCATTCTATCTTCCACCTCTTCGTCATAATCGGAAGCATAATGCATTCCCTTTCGGTAATGCTCTACGCGCTCTGAAACCTCAAAAATGGGACTGTCTCATTCAGCGCAGAACAAAAACACACAAAGAAATAAATGAAAAAAGCCGCTTTTGCTATCAAAAAAGGATAGTTAAAGCGGTTTTTGTGTAGAAATTTTCAAGGTAAACCTTTCAAATTTCATTTTTATGTGTGTTTTTTATCCGCGAAAACGCTCTCTGGCGTACCTTTGTACGCCGACGAGAACGTCTTCACGACTTCTGGCATCTTAATAAGACAGCCCCTTTCTTTTTTTACATAGCCAACAAGAGCTATTTATCACACAAACAAATCTTCGTTATGAGCTCCGCAAGCATCTCAAGCTCGTCAACGCTTAGCGCTGTGCTCCGTGCCACACATTCCACACTCTTTTCTCCGCACACCCGCGCAATATCTTCAAATCTGTCTCCAAAGGCTACCGAATCAACAAAAACACGCTCTGGTCTGATATGCTCAAGAACCTCGCTCAGTGCTTCGGCAATATTGCCGCTCATATTCACATCGCATACCGCGTTTCCACCTGCGCAAAGCAAGGAGCTTTCGGAAACGCAGAGCGCTGAGCCCTCGAATTCCTCGCCCAAGCCCTTTGAAACAAGAGCTTTCTCCCAAAGACACGAGTCAAACAGCTCACGCACCGCATACGGAGCGCCCTCCTTCTCAGAATATATTATGCCGCATACCACATTTTTGTATTTTTTCTGCAAAAAGCGTTTATATCTGTCTGCGGTTTTACACAGCGTAAGCACGTTGGATTCATAGGTCTGCGCCTCCGAATAGCTTACGGGCTCACGCAAAAACACCTTTTCCTCGCGGGAATACCCCACGACCTCACCCTTATCTCGGCGTGCCTTTATTATAACCGCGGCAATATCATCTCTTATGCGGTATATCCTGCCCTGCTTTTCCAACACATCGGACATCACCATATTATCCAGTTCACGGCGGAGTGAGCCCTCGGAAATACCAAGCCTCTGCGCTGTGCCTCTTGGCTGCACCCCTCCTTCCGCCACAGCTGCCCTTATCACCGTCCGTCTTACTTTATCCTTGCTGTACATTTGCATCACCTCACAAATAACATTGTACTATCTATACCTATCCTTGTCAAGTAAAAAATCCGATACAAGGGGTAAAAACTTCCTTTTTCCTCTTTACAGAAAAACAAATTCGTGTTATACTATATATATAATAGATCGTGTAAGGATAAGGAGCTTCAAAAAACATGAAAACCGACATTGAAATAGCAAAAGAAGCCAAAATGCTTCCAATAACCGACATCGCAAAAAATCTCGGCATAAAGGATGACGAGCTGGAGCTTTACGGAAAATACAAGGCAAAGATAAACGATGAATTCCTCAAGAGGACGGCAGACCGCAAAAACGGAAAGCTTATTCTTGTAACAGCTATCAACCCTACTCCCGCGGGTGAGGGCAAGACCACTACCTCGGTAGGTCTGGGTATGGCTATGAACAAGATAGGAAAGAACGCTATCATCGCTCTCCGCGAGCCCTCTCTCGGTCCTGTTTTCGGCATAAAGGGCGGCGCGGCAGGAGGCGGTTACGCTCAGGTCGTTCCCATGGAGGATATCAATCTTCACTTCACAGGTGACTTCCACGCCATAACCGCGGCTAACAACTTGCTCTCGGCTATGATAGACAATCATCTCCAGCAGGGCAACGAGCTTGGTATCGACCAGAGAAGAATTCTCTTTGCGAGAGTTACCGACACCAACGACCGCGCTCTCCGCAACGTAACTGTAGGTATGGGCACAAAGATGGACGGTATCCCCCGTCAGGACCACTTTATGATAACCGTTGCCAGCGAAATAATGGCTATTCTCTGCCTTGCGGAGTCTATATCCGACCTTAAGGAAAGACTTGGAAACATCCTTGTTGCCTACACCTACGACAACAAGCCGGTCTACTGCAAGCAGCTCCGCGCTAACGGAGCTATGGCGGCTCTTCTTAAGGACGCTATCAAGCCCAACCTCGTACAGACAGTTGAGAATACTCCCGCGCTTATACACGGTGGTCCCTTCGCTAACATTGCCCACGGATGTAACTCCGTAAGAGCTACAAAGCTGGCTCTCAAGCTTGCGGATTACACTATCACCGAGGCAGGCTTTGGCGCTGACCTTGGAGCTGAAAAATTCCTTGACATCAAGTGCCGTAAGGCAGGGCTTACACCCGACGCGGTAGTTCTTGTTGCAACCGTAAGAGCGCTTAAGTACAACGGCGGTATCCCCAAGGCAGAGCTCGCCGCTGAAAATCTTGACGCTCTGGCAAAGGGCGCTGTTAACCTTGAGGCTCACATAGACAATCTTCGCAAGTACGGACTTCCCGTTGTAGTAGCTATCAACCGCTTCGGCACAGATACCGAGGCAGAGCTTGCTTATATTGAGAAGATATGCACCGAAAAGGGCGCTGATTTTGCCCTCTCCGAGGTATTCGCAAAGGGCGGAGACGGAGGAATTGAGCTCGCTCATAAGGTAGTAGCCGCTTGCGAAAAGGAAAAGAATTTTGAGTTTATGTACTCCGACGACCTTTCCATAAAGGAAAAGATCAACGCCGTCGCTACTAAGATATACGGTGCGTCTGACGTTAAGTACGACGCTTCGGCGCTCAAGAATATAGCGGAGATCGAGGCACTTGACCCCAAGTACTCAACCTTCCCCATCTGCGTCGCGAAAACACAGTATTCACTCTCGGACGACGCGGCAAAGTTGGGACGCCCCACAGGCTTCTCGCTCACAGTTCGTGAGGTCAAGCTCTCGGCAGGCGCTGAGTTTATAGTAGTCCTTACGGGCGCTATAATGACTATGCCCGGTCTGCCCAAGGCTCCCGCTGCCTTCAACATTGACGTTGACGACGAGGGAAATATTTCGGGACTGTTCTGATAATATGAACCTACCTGTAAAGCTTACGACAAATTCCGCCGAGGATACGGAAGCGGTTGGACGTGAGATGGCTCAGGCTATACTGAGCGACCAATCTCTTCCCCGCTTCATAGCCCTCTACGGCGACCTTGGCGTTGGAAAAACGGCATTTACGCGAGGCTTTACCTCTGTTATCGCCCCCAACGCAAGAGTAAAATCCCCCACCTTTGCTCTGGTAAACGAATATAAAGGCACTCTCCTTTCGGTATTTCACTTTGATATGTACCGCATAGAGGACGAGGACGACCTTTATTCCATAGGATTTTACGATTATTTTGACCGAAACGGTATATGCCTGGTGGAATGGAGCGAGAATATAGAATACGCTCTCCCCGACACATACCTACGCGCCGAGATAAAGAAATGCTCGGTAACCGACACAGACAAGCGGGATATATATATCAGCCTTGTCTGAACAGCAAGAAAGGAGCGCAGAAGCAAAATGAAAATACTTGCGCTGGACAGCTCAGCTCTCGTTGCCTCGGTAGCTCTCTGTGAGGATGAAAAGCTCCTTGCGGAATATACTCTCAACAACGGGAATACCCACAGCGAAACCATTCTGCCAATGGTTGAAAGTATTCTTGGATTTTTTGGCATAACTCCCAAGGACATCGACCTGTTTGCGGTATCGGCGGGCCCGGGCTCCTTTACGGGAGTACGCATAGGAGCGGCAACGCTCAAGGGTCTTGCCTTCGGGACAAAAAAGCCCTGCGTTGAGGTGTCTACCCTTGAAGCAATAGCCCATAATCTCTCAATGCACAAGGGGCTTATATGTCCCGTAATGAACGCAAGACGCTCACAGGTATATACCGCGCTCTTCCGCTCTGACGGAAAAACGCTGACAAGGCTCATGCCCGATTCCGCACTTGCAATAAGCGAGCTGGACGAGCTTTTAACAGCCTACGGCGAAGAGGTATGTCTGTGCGGAGACGGATATGAAATAACCGAAAAGGGATTTAACAAAACCTCGCTTCGCTTCGTCCCTCAGCGGCTCAGGCTTCAATCGGCGGCATCTGTTGCCGCGGTAGCGCTGAAGAGCTATCAAAACGGAGATTTTTCCACCGACTCGGAGTTAGGGGTAAATTATCTGCGCCCATCACAGGCAGAACGTGAGCGGGAGCAAAAACTCCAACTCCAAGCAGAAAAGGAACAATAAGAAAGGACTGAAAAAAATGAAAATAGTTATCGGTTGCGACCACGCAGGATTCAACATAAAGGATAAGGTAATAGCTCACCTTAAGGAAAAGGGACACGAGGTCGTAGAGGTAGGAACCTTTTCTACCGACAGCTGTCATTACCCCGTTTATGCTCACGCCGCATGCAAAAAGATACTGGGCGGTGAATGCGAGCTTGGAATACTTATATGCGGAACGGGTATAGGTATGTCCATGGCGGCTAACAAGCACGACGGTATACGCGCCGCTTGCTGCTCCGACACATTCTCCGCAAGACTTACCAGAGAGCATAACGACGCAAATATCCTTTGCATCGGTGAAAGAGTTGTAGGCGTAGGTCTTGCTCTTGACCTTGTTGACGCCTTTGTGAATGCCGAATATATGAACAGCGGAAATCACGTTACCCGCGTAGCTATGCTTAAGGATATCGAGGAAGGAAAGCTCGATTGACACTCCACAAATCAAAAAGGAGGAAAACACCTTGTGCGTTAAAAAAATAGTAGGCGTTCTCCGTGCCATATCAGGCTCACCAAACCCTAAAAATTTCACTTCCGCAATAATCGCGGCGGCAGGTCTTTCCGAGCGCTTCGGAGGAAGCGTAACAAAGCAGATGACAGAGCTTTGCGGCACTCCTGTGCTTGTGCGCACGCTCTTAGCTTACGAGCACACCGACTGTATACACGAAATAATAATAGTTGCCCGACCCGACGAGATACCCTTTTGGCACAGTGTCTGCAAGGAGCATTCAATCACAAAGGTAACTAAAATAGTTACAGGCGGACATACCCGTCAGGAGTCGGTTCTGAAAGGGCTTGAAGCCATAGACGACCGCTCTAAATTCGTCGCTATCGCTGACGGTGCAAGATGCCTTATTCTCCCCGAGCAGATAAAGGACGTATGCCGTGCGGCATACAAGTACAAAGCGGCTACGGCAGCTCACCGCTCCACCGATACTGTAAAGATAGCTGATAAAAAGGGCTTTATCGATAAAACGGTTGACAGAGATACAGTATGGTCAGCACAAACGCCTCAGGTGTTCCGCACAAAGCTTTACCGCGCGGCGGCATATACCGCTCTTAAGAAGGGCTTTGAGGGAACCGATGACAACTCTCTTGTGGAATTTGTCGGACACCCAATACGTCTTGTAGAGTGCGGCTCACAAAATATCAAAATAACGAATTACGAGGACATGGCAGTAGCCGAGGGCATACTGAAAAAGCGTTCCGCGGATATGGAATACTTTGATACTGTCAAAGAGGAAGAGCAATGAGAATAGGTCACGGATACGACGTTCACCGTCTTGTTGATAACAGGCGGCTTGTAATAGGCGGAGTAGAGATACCCTACGAAAAGGGACTTCTCGGACATTCGGATGCCGACGTGCTTTTACACGCCATAAGCGACGCCCTTCTCGGCGCTGCCGCTCTGGGCGACATAGGTCACCTTTTCCCCGATACCGACGCGTCCTATAAGAACGCGGACAGTCTTTTGCTTCTTCGCAAGGTAGGGACAAGACTGCACACGGCGGGATTTCGCCCCGTAAATATAGATGCCACTGTCATAGCGCAGGCACCGAAGCTCGCTCCTTATATCAAGGAAATGAGAAAAAAGATAGCTTTTGCTCTTGATATGGATATAGACGCTGTAAGCGTAAAGGCTACTACCGAGGAGGGACTCGGCTTTTCGGGTGAGGGGCTGGGTATTGCCGCACACGCGGTATGCCTTATTGAGAACATCTGACGCGCCAAAAAGAAGCAAAGACAGCTTTCGCCGTCTCTGCTTCCGCAATGCTTTTGCAAGGGATAATTCATTTGAGTCCTTTTCATTTCCGTCTTTTCCCCGTTAAAAGCATTTGTTTTCTTTAATATTTTATGAGTGACTCAGCTTATGCGACACTCAAAAGCTTCACAAGGAGATACTTATGTTTATTATTTCACCATCGGTCCTTGCGGCAGATTTTTCAATGCTGGCAGAGGATGTAAAAAAAGTAGAATCGGCAGGAGCGGAATATCTGCACCTTGACGTTATGGACGGTATATTCGTACCGAATATAAGCTTTGGAGCACCTGTAATAAAAGCACTTCGTAACAAGACCGATATGGTATTCGACGTACATCTTATGATAACCGAGCCGCAGAGATATATAGACGATTTTTGCGACGCGGGGGCAGATATTATCACTATTCATTATGAAAGCTGTGATGACCCGCTGTCGGTAGTAAGATATATACACTCAAAAGGCGTACGCGCCGCTGTATCCATAAAGCCCGCCACGCCCGCAAGCGTTCTCTTTCCAATGCTTGCCGAGCTTGATATGGTTCTCGTTATGACCGTAGAACCCGGCTTTGGCGGTCAGAAGCTCATACCTCACACCCTCGACAAGGTAAAGGAGCTGCGTGAATACGCAATAGCCAACAGCCTTGACATTGATATTGAGGTAGACGGCGGAATAGGCGCGGATAACCTTAAGCTCCTTACGTCGGCAGGCGCAAACGTCATAGTTGCGGGGTCTGCTATATTCAAGGCAGACGCGCCCGAAAAGGTAATAGAAAAAATGCGCGAACAGGCGGCACAGTACCCCTACGGAAGCGCAATCTAAAAAAAGCTTTCGGCTTCGACAAAAGCCGAAAGCTTTTTCACATAAGCAACACAATTATTAACACAAAATTATGATTATCTTTATTTCTTGTTAAAAAAAAAGTATTATAATCTATACGATAAAATTATAGGTGTGCCTTTTTAAGAAACTCACAGTTGAAAGGAATAAATAAATGCTTGAACTTAACGGTATAGTCAAAAAATACGAAACAGGCGGCAACGTGGTATCCGCCCTTGCGGGTGTGGACCTTTGCTTCCGCGAAAATGAATTCGTATCTATACTCGGTCCCTCGGGATGCGGAAAGACTACCCTCCTCAATATCATAGGAGGACTGGACAGATACACCGAGGGAGACCTTTTCATAAACGGTAAGTCCACAAGATTTTTCCGTGACGGTGATTGGGATACTTACAGAAACCACTCCATAGGCTTCGTATTCCAAAGCTACAACCTTATCCCTCACCAAACGGTGCTTGCCAACGTAGAGCTTGCCCTCACTCTTTCGGGTGTTTCCAAGGCAGAAAGAAGGGCTAAGGCTATCGAAGCGCTGAACAAGGTAGGTCTTGGCGACCAGCTTCACAAAAAGCCCAACCAGATGTCTGGCGGTCAGATGCAGAGAGTTGCTATCGCAAGAGCTCTTGTAAACAACCCCGATATACTTCTTGCGGACGAGCCAACGGGAGCTTTGGACACTGCCACAAGCGTACAGATAATGGAGCTTCTCAAGGAAGTGGCAAACGACAGACTGGTTATCATGGTAACCCACAACCCCGAGTTGGCTGAGCAGTATTCAACAAGAATAGTCCGTCTTTCCGACGGCCTTGTAACCGACGACTCCAATCCTATAACAAAGGAGGAGTACGAGGCGGCAAGAGCTAAGGACCAAGCGGCTCTCATAGCGCAAAGTAAGGATAAAAAGGCAAAAAAGGCAGCGGCAAAAAAGACCTCTATGTCTTTCGCGACCGCTATCTCCCTGTCCTTTAAAAACCTTCTCACAAAAAAAGGAAGAACTATTCTTACCTCCTTTGCGGGAAGTATAGGAATTATAGGTATCGCTCTGGTGCTCTCTCTGTCAAACGGCATACAGCTGTTTATAGACCAGGTTCAGGAGGATACCCTCTCCACCTATCCCTTGACTATTCAGAAGGAGACTCCCGATACCTCCGCAATGCTTTCAGCGCTGACTCAGGTATCAGAGCCCGTGGAAGAGCCCGCACCCGACAAGATATACGTTGAGGACTCTCTTGGCACTATGATGCAGGCTATGTCCTCCACCGTAAAGAACAATCTTGAGGCATTTAAGGTACATCTGGACGAAAACTACGACTCCATAAAGGATTACGTAAGCGACATCCAGTATACCTACGATTACGACCTTGAGGTGTATAACTCTGACGGAAGCATCAAGGTTGGAATGGCTACTCTGCTCTCGCATATGGGAGAGCAATTTGAAGGACTCAGCAAAATGATGGAGTCCTCAGGCATGGGTGGAATGGACGTTATGTCCGAAATGATAAACAATCAGGACCTTCTTGACCAACAGTATCAGCTGGTAGAAGGCACTTGGCCTCAGTCCCCCACAGAGGTAGTTCTTGTTGTAAACGGAAATCAGCAGATAAGCAAGCTTACCCTTTATATGCTTGGAATACTTCCCCACGACGACCTTGAGGAGCTTGTAAGCGAGCTTATGAACCCCTCTAAGGAGGATGAGGAGGATGAGGACACTGACAAGCCTATGGAGACCTATTCGGTAAATGACTTTATCGGTATGAACTTCCATCTCCTGACCACTCAGGATTTCTTTGAGCAAAACGACTCTGTTCCGAGCTACACAGATGGCGAAAAGACCTATCCCGTTTGGCGCGATATGAGAGATTATATGACAGAAGAAGCACTTGCGGAGTTCGTCAAGGAAAACTCCACAAAGCTGACTATCTCGGGAATAATAAAGCCCAGAGTAGACGCTACCGCAACCTCTATATCTGGCGCTATCGGCTACACCAAGGGACTTACCGACCTTATTCTTGAAGAAAACGCAAAGAGCGAAGTAATAAATCAGCAGAAGGAAACACCCAAAATAAACGTTCTTACGGGTATTCCCTTTGAAAAGACAAAATACACCCCCGACACCATAAAGGACCTTATCAAAAAGATAGACGACGCTACAATGGAGCAGTTCTACGCCTTTATGACCCAGCAGATACTCAACACCCCCGAGCTTTCCGAAAAGCTTGTAGTAAACGGCGAGAACTTCCTCGCAATGTTTATGCTATTCCCCGAGGAAGGCAAGGCAACGGTTCTCGATGCCATCATAAAGAGCGCTAATGTAAACAACCCCACGTTGGTCCAAACCTTGTGCGGAATTATTTCATCCCAAACAGGCGGAATAACCGTGACTCCTGATAATTTCTCAAGGCTTCTTCCCGTTCTTGACCTGCAGTCACACGTAATGCCTGCTCTTATGGGGCTGCCAATTCAACCCAATCCCATTCCGGGGCTTATACAGCTTGCGGGCACTGAAGCTATGAACACTTTATACGGCAAGATGTCCGAGGAGCTTAAGACCTTCCAGCTCAACGAAGAAATGTTCATTGGAGTTCTCTCTACCTTGGATGAAAACGACGAGAATTTCATTATGATAGAAGAAACTCTTTACCAGATGGCGCCTCAGACAGATGCTACCTTGGATTCCACGCTGAAGGCTCTCGGAGCTACCGAGAAGGCTTCTCCCGCTTCTATAAATTTCTATCCCAAGGACTTCGATTCCAAGGAGAAAATTGAGGAATTTATCGCAAGTTACAACAGCGGCGTAGAGGATAAGGAGGATGAGCTTCATTATACCGACCTTATCGGTACTATGATGTCCTCGGTATCTATAATAATCGACGTTATATCCTACGTGCTCATAGCCTTCGTTTCCATCTCCCTTGTGGTTTCCTCCATAATGATAGGAATAATCACCAACATCTCGGTTCTTGAAAGAACTAAGGAAATAGGAATACTCCGCGCTATCGGCGCTTCCAAGAAGGATATCTCCCGCGTATTCAATGCCGAAACCTTTATTATCGGACTTATAGCAGGCTTTATAGGAATAGCGTTTACCATACTCCTCTGCATACCCGTCAACGCTATAATCCAAGCTCTTTCGGGCTTCTCTAACATCAGAGCCGTTCTTCCTTGGGTAGCGGGAATAGTTCTCGTTATAATAAGCATGCTGCTCACCATACTCGCAGGACTTATCCCCGCAAAGAGCGCATCCAAGAAGGACCCCGTTATCGCCCTGCGTACCGAATAATCAGGAAAGGATACTGTAATGGGTAAATTCACAAATAAGCTATATAGGTTTATGTACGGGAGATACGGAACCGATACCCTCAACAAGGTTCTGCTCTGGGTCTACGTCATTTGGATAATCCTCTTCTCTGTTATCTCGCTTTTTGTTGACTCTGTTTGGTTTTCTCTCTTCTACTATATAAGCATTACCGCTATGGCAGCATGGATGTTTTTCAGAATGTTCTCAAGAAATATAGCGGCAAGACGAAGTGAAAACGAAAGATTTTGTGGCTTTTTTAAGCTTCGCAGAAATAAATTTCGAGACCGCAAGACACACGTTTACCGTAAGTGCTCAAAGTGTAAGGCAGTACTAAGATTACCCAAATCAAAGGGTAAACATTTCGTTATCTGCCCCAGATGCCAGAACAGATTTAAGGTAAAGGGCTAAAATTTCTCTCCCCCGTTTTTAATGAAACGGGGGAGTTTTTTTGTTGCATTTATTCAAGCTTTATGATATAATAAACTAAAAGAAAAGCAAAGGATAAAATAGAGATGAAGCTTAACATTGTACTTACAGATTGCTCAACCGTCTCCGCGGGAGACCTTGATTTAAGCATACTTGAGCGTTTTGGCACGGTGACGTATTATGCCGAGACCGCTCCCAATGAAACCGCCGAGAGGATAAAGGACGCGGATATTGTTATAATCAATAAAACGGTTATAGGTAAAGCAGAGCTTGACGCCGCAAAGCATCTCAAGCTGGTAGCTCTGTTCGCAACGGGCTATAATAACGTGGATACAGCCTATGCCCGTCAAAAGGGTGTGAGCGTATGCAACGCAGGCTCATATTCCACCTCCTCTGTGGCGCAGCAGGTATTTGGATATATTCTCAATCACGCCACGAGGATATCCGAGTACGACAGGGACGTAAAGGACGGAGAATGGGTACGCTCGCGACTGTTTTGCTTCTTTTCACGCCCTACCTATGAGCTTGAGGGCAAGACTCTGGGCATTTTGGGATATGGGGCAATCGGAAGCCGAGTCGCCGAAATAGCAAAAGCCTTTCGTATGAGGGTAATCGCTTGCACGCGCTCAAAAAAAGAGGCAGCGGGTGTGAAATTCGTAGATTTTGACACGCTCCTCTCCCAAAGCGATTATATAACCGTACACTGCCCCCTGACGGAAGCCACTCAAAGGCTCTTTGACAGGCAGGTATTTTCCAAAATGAAAAAAGGGGCGTATTTTATAAACACTGCCCGCGGCGGAGTTATAGACGAAGGCGCTCTTGCCGAGGCACTCAGCCTTGGGCACCTCGCGGGAGCCGCCATAGACGTATTGACCTCAGAGCCAATGCCCGCTGACTGCGTTCTTCTGAACGCTCCAAATATAACGATAACGCCTCACATCGCGTGGGCACCGTTGGAAACGAGAAAGCGCTTGCTTTCAATAGTAGCGTCAAATATAGAGAATTTTATAAACGGATGCCCGACTAATGTGGTGAACTAAGAAACTGAAAAAAACGGCAGATTTAATATCTGCCGTTTTTTAATCAAAGTCTTATTTCCTTATACTCGGCTCCTATTCTGCCGCATATCTCAGCTTCCCTTTTGTGGGAGGTAAAGCATAGGCATTGAATACCGTCGCGTGAAAGCTCGCACAGCATTTGGAGCAGACTCGCCGCTCTTTCTCCGTCAAGCTGACAGAAAGCCTCATCCAATATCAAGGGTGGACGCTCTTCGCCGTATATGCGGTCAAAAAGAGCCAACCGCAGGGCAAGATATGCCGCATCCCTCGTTCCTCCGCTGAGATACTCGGATTTCACGCCAAAGCCCTCGCTGTCCAAGGACACTCCAAGCGTACCGGTAGTACGGAGAGCTGTATATTTATCATTGCTTATCCTGCTCATTATCTCCCCTGCGCGCTTGGATACAGAGGGCATCACGCTTCCGCTCATTATCTGTCCCGCCTGCTCAATAGACTCCATTGCCATAGTCAAGGCATCGTAAAATTCACGGTCACGGGAAAGTCTGCCCTCCAGCTCCGCAAGCTCATCGGCAATAGCTAAAGGGTCTGTGGAATTGGCACGAAGCTCTGCCACAGAATTTCCAAGTGACATCACGCGCTGCTCGAGAGAAGCCTTTTTAGCCGCCAGAAATCCTCTTACGCGTTGCGCCTCGGATACAGCGGCAGGGGTAATATCATTGACGTCAACCGAGAGACTGTTGCGCAGCTCGTCGGCGTTATAGCTCGACAGCACTGCTTCTTCATTTTTTATTACTCTTAAAAGTGCCTCTTCCTCCCGAACTGTATCCTCATAAGCCGCAACAAAGCCCTCAAGCCTTTTCACCTCATTTTGAGCGGCAAGATAGGTAGGCTCAAAACTCGGCAGTGTCCTTGCCAAGAGCTGCGTCAAATTATTTTCGCAGGACAAATACGCGCGTTCTGCCGCCGACAGCTCCGCTCTTGCAACAGCTATGTGGGATAGCTGTTCCTTCTTTTTGGCAAGTTCATTCGTACACTGTGCCAATCTTTCACCAAGCCCATCCGTAACTACTCCATACTGAGCGGCTATATCAAATATTTCAGCCCTGAGCTTTCTTTTTATATTCACCGCCCTTACCGTAAGTATGATTGCGAGTGCGAGAAAAGCAAACAATGCCGCGCCCCAAGCATAACCCAGAAGCATAAGAGCTGCCGCCGCTGTGCTAAGCGCACCTTGCGCCACCCAGACCGCCGCTATAACTCCGCTATGCAGTCTGCTTTTTTTCTTTTTGCCTTCCACATCGCTAAGAACCGACTCCGCTCCTCCGCTCTGCTCAAGCCTTTCACCAAGGTCGGCAAGCTCGGAGTCATAGCCCGATTCCGCTTTAGCGCTAAGCGTTCCCTTGCGCTCTTCGACCTCTTTTTGTGCGTCACCGAACGCCCTCGCACAAAGACGAAGCTCGGCAACGTGATTTCTGTCGGGAAAAAATTCGGTCTTTAGGGTATCCGAAGCCAGCTTTTCTTTTTTTGCGGTCAGCGCTTCCTTTTCCTTGCGTGTTTCCTCAAGCTTATTAAAGCGGACAAGAAGATTTACCTTGTTCATTTCAGAAACCAAGGCATCCTTTTCTTCAAGCTCACGCTTTACCATTGTGTATTCGTTCTTTGCCCTTTCAAGCTTTTGAAGCTGCTCTTCAAGTAAAAACGAAGCATCCTTTGCTTTTTCCAGTCTTTGTCTGGTGGCACTTATACGCTGTTCGTCCTCGTACAAGCTTCCGCCGTTTTTGTTTTTATGAAGATATTCCACTCTCACCGAGTCAAGACCCTTAAGTATTTTTGCCGTATCAACCGACTCGTCCGCCGAGGTGAGCATGTTTCTTATACTCGCCGCCGTTTTTTCTCCGTCTAACTGCGTGGCGCGCATCTGCCCAACGTAGGCACTGCTCTCAAGCACCTCCTTAGGCACTCCAAGGAAGTATTCTCCAATGCTCTTATCGGTAGCTATTTCAGATCCGTCATCAAGACATACCGCTCTCAGCTTTTCGCTTCCGCTTCTGCCGCCCTCGGTATATCTGCGCTCAATACGGTATTCTCTGCCTCCGTGCTCAAGGGTCATACTTCCCGCGGCAATATGTCCGCTCCAGCTTATAGAGCGCTCTCGGTCACTGTTTGATGCGCCTTTTCTGCCAAATCCGTAAAGAATGAATTTTATAAACAGCATTACGGTGCTTTTGCCGGACTCATTTTCTCCGTATATGACGTTCATTCCGCAGTCGGGCTTTATTACCTTGTTTTTAAGGCAACCGAACTCCAGAATATTTATCTCTTTTATTCTCATACGCCTCCGCCTTTCTCTTCCGTGCCGAAGATGCTTCTTCCGTCTATGGCGGCAAGACCTATTTTTAGCGCCTTTATGGCTCTCGCACGCTCCTGTGCATCCGAGGACGCAAGCTTAGGGCGCAAAACTCTGTAAAGCTCTCCCCGCAAGGTGGTATCGCGCTCCAGATACTCTCCGTCAAGCGCAGGCATAACGCGGTCTGTAATTTCCATATATTCAAGACCGCACTCCAAGCATATTTCTTTGGTAGCTGTCAGTAAATCCTTCACTAAATTCTCTTGAGCAATACCCTCGAGAATGAGTCTGAGATGCGCTTTCGGGGCATAATTCGCTTCCTTTATTTGCCCACATAACCTCTCCTTGGTACAAGAAAGTGTGTCCTCCGCAGCAAGCTCGAGCTTCGCTATATAAAAGGCTTTGTCGGAAAGTATTCTTCTTTCACAGTTAAAGCTCTCGCCGTCGGTGTCTACTATCCACACACCGCCCTCGCCCAGCTCGTCAAAGCTTCTGCCCTCACCAAAGCCGCAATAACGTGCCCGTCCGCCCATTATTTCGCTGCTCCACGCGTTATGTATATGCCCTAAAGCGGCATAGGCAAAATCAAATTTTCCAAGCTCACTTTCTGTTATGGGAGCATAGCGTGAAACAGGAGAGGATATATCCCCGTGTCCGCAGAATATCCTTGTGTATCCGTTATCCGCGGGAAGCTCAGCACCGCCCAAGGGGCTGACAGAAAGGGCGGCAGAGGTAAAAGCATATCCAAATACTCTTACCCTCAGGCTATCTATTTCAAATATTTGCAGCTCGGGAGAGGTAAACACGAAAAGCTTATCCCCCAAACGCTCCGACGCCTTTGCGTAAAATGAATTTTCAAAATAAGGGTCGTGATTTCCGGGAGATACCACCACGGGAATACCGCACCCGTCAACCAACTCGTAGAAAAGCTCTCCGGTCTCAGGGCTGACAAACTTGCTGTCAAAAAGGTCACCCGATATAAGTATGAGTTGAACGCTCTCGCTCTTAGCGCACCCGAATATGCGTCGTAGCAGGGCTCTTCCCGCATCCCTTTGTCTCTCGGCATCCCTTGCTCCATATGAACAAAAGGCACTGTCAAGATGAAGGTCACCCGTATGTAAAATCCTCATTTTATCTCCTTTTTCAATAAGGCTGTTGCATATACAACAGCCCTATTCCTTCGTTATTCTTTTTCCATAAGTCCTTGAAGCTCCGCGACCTTAACCGTATCCGCTTCGGGCGTGTCTGCCAAGGGGAACTCTATCCCCATAGCCTCGTATTTTTCAGCACAGAGCTTGCGAAAGGGTAACAGCTCTATTTTTTCAATACAGCTGAACTTATCCTTCAAGGCGTAAAGCTTCTCCAATGACTCGGTATTGTCGGTAAGCGTGGGAATTATAACCTGCCTTAGCCATACTCTCTTGTTCATAGCCTGAAGCTTTTGTAGGAACAGGTCAACACTCTCCTTAAAGCAACCGCAATTTTTTTTATAATCGGCATCATTGGTATATTTGTAATCCAAAAGCACGAGGTCGCAAAGGTTCAGAAGCCGTTCCACACGGGAGTTTAACACGCACCCGCTGGTATCAAGGGCACAGTGTATTCCCTGCTCCCTGCACATACCGAACAGCTCGCTGACAAAGTCTGCCTGCATCAGCGGCTCGCCCCCCGACACCGTAACTCCGCCGTCATTCCCGAAGTACGACCTGAGCCTGAGTATCTTATCCGCAACGGCGCGTGCCGACATCAGCGTACCTCCGTTCATATCCCACGTGTCGGGGTTATGACAGCACACGCAACGCAGAGGACAGCCCTGCATAAAGACCACTGCTCTGACACCCGGTCCGTCAACGGTTCCAAGACTTTGAAAAGAATGTATCCTTCCCTCCATAGCTTACATTACGTCGTGGAAGGTACGCATTATGACCTCCTTCTGCTGCTCACGTGAGAGCTTGCAGAAGTTAACCGCGTAGCCCGAAACTCTTATAGTAAGGTTGGGGTACTCCTCGGGATTTTCGTAAGCCTTCATAAGAAGCTCACGGTTCATTACGTTTACGTTCAGATGGTGAGCGTTATTGGAAAAATATCCGTCAAGCACGGTAACAAGATTGTCTATCTTCTCCTCGCGGCTCTTGCCCAGCGCGTCGGGAACGATAGAAAAGGTATTGGATATACCATCGCGGGCATATACGTAAGGAAGCTTTGACACCGAGTTAAGCGATGCCAGCGCTCCGTTTTCCTCTCTGTTGTGCATAGGATTTGCCCCGGGAGCAAACGCCTCTCCCGCACGTCTTCCGTCGGGAGTAGCGCCCGTTTTTTTGCCGTAAACCACATTAGAGGTAATTGTAAGAACAGAAAGCGTATGCTCCGCATCTCTGTACGTAGGAGTTTTCTTGAGCTCGGTAATAACGTCACGAAGTATATCCTGCGCCATTTCGTCAACCCTGTCGTCGTCGTTTCCAAACTTGGGGAAATCGCCCTCGGTAACGAAATCGACTATAATTCCCTCCTCGTTGCGTACGGGGCGTACCTTGGCGTACTTAATAGCCGACAGCGAGTCAACAAGAACCGAAAGTCCCGCTACTCCAAATGCCATCAGCCTGTTCACATCGGTATCGTGAAGAGCCATCTGTATCTTTTCATAAGCGTATTTATCGTGCATATAATGAATACAGTTCATAGTATTTACGTAAAGCTTGCACAGCCACGAGAGGTATCTGTCAAAGCGCGCCTTTACAGCGTCATAATCAAGCACCTCGTCTGCCATAGGCGCCTCCTGCGGTCCTATGCGAGTGCCGAACATATTGTCATATCCGCCGTTGAGCGCAAGGAGCAAAAGCTTTGCAAGATTGGTGCGCGCACCGAAGAACTGCATCTGCTTGCCTACCTTCATAGCCGACACGCAGCAAGCGATAGCGTAATCGTCACCGTAGGTCATACGCATAAGGTCGTCGTTCTCGTACTGTATAGCGTCGGTATCAATAGAAATCTTTGCGCAGAATTTCTTAAAGCCCTCGGGAAGATGTACGCTCCAGAGCACAGTCAGATTAGGCTCGGGGGCAGGACCTAATGTATATAGGGTATTAAGTATTCTGAAAGAGCTCTTTGTAACCAGAGTGCGGTGGTTTTCACCCATTCCGCCAACGCTTTCGGTTATCCACATAGGGTCTCCGCCGAAAAGCTCGTTGTATTCGGGAGTGCGCAGATGTCTTGCCGCCCGAAGCTTGATAACAAGGTCGTCTATAAGCTCCTGAGCGCCGATCTCATCAAGGATTCCCGCCTTCATATCACGCTCTATGTAGATATCAAAGAAGGTCGAGCAGCGTCCAAAGGACATCGCCGCGCCGTTCTGCTCCTTATTCGCCGCAAGATATCCAAAGTAGGTCCACTGTATGGCTTCCTTTGCATTTTCCGCGGGTCTGCTTATGTCAAAGCCGTATATCTCGCCCATCTTCTTGAGCTTCTTAAGAAAGTCTATCTGGTTGTAAAGCTCTTCGAGAAGCTTTATATTGTCGGCATCCATCACACGCTCGCCCACCGCCTTTTTATCGGCTGTCTTCTGAGCGATAAGAGCGTCAACTCCGTAAAGAGCGACTCTGCGGTAATCGCCTATTATTCTTCCGCGTCCGTAAGCATCGGGAAGACCCGTAAGGAGCGCACAGTGTCTTGCCGCCTTCATCTCGTCGGTATAGACGCGGAAAACTCCGTCATTGTGCGTGGTACGATATGTAAAATATTCCTCTATCTTGTCCGAAAGCTTATAGCCGTACGCCTCGCATGTGGCACGTGCCATACGGATACCGCCAAAGGGATTAACGCCTCTCTTTAAGGGTTCGTCTGTCTGCAATCCCATTATAAGCTCATTTTCCTTGTCGATATATCCTGCCGCGTAGTTACACAGTGAGGAAACAGTGGTGGTATCTATATTTCTTACTCCGCCCTTAGCTCTTTCCTCTGCCTGAAGCTCCTTGAGCTTGGCATTGAGCGCCTTAGTGCGCTCGGTAGCGCCTGCGAGAAAGCTATCGTCTCCCGTATACGCCGTATAGTTCTTGTTGATAAAGTCGCGAACGTTTATGCTCGTCTGCCACTCACCGCCAACAAATCCATTCCATGCTTTAATTTCCATAAAATTTTCCTACCTTTCTGTTTTCACGTTTGCTCCGCGGTGCTCTATAAAAAAACAAAGCACCCCCGTATATCGGAGCTGCCCAGACGGTCGGCTTTGAAAGGGAGAATTCCCTTTCGTTTTGGTGCACTGTGTTAATTCACATTCCGCCAGCACCTCAACAATGCTATTATACCATAATCACATCATTATGTCAATATTTTTTTGGCGCTTTTATTTCTTTTTATCATATACTGAAAGCAGAACATATTTGGAGGTATATTATGCTCTTACCCATTCCCTATGACAGACGGCGCGCCGTGGAATACGCCCGCCGTTGGGCTCTTGACCGCAATCCTCTCTTCATCGATTTCACGGGTCAAGGCGGAAACTGCACTAATTTCGTATCCCAATGCATCTTTGCGGGCGCTCCCGTAATGAATTACACTCCTACCTTTGGATGGTATTACATATCAGCCGAAAATCGAGCCCCCGCGTGGAGCGGAGTCGACGAGCTTTACAGCTTTCTAACGGGCGCTCCCGATTTTACGGCACAAAACAGAGGATACGGTCCCTATGCCACCGATGCCAGAAACTCAAGAACAGTGGAGATAGGCGACGTAATACAGCTTGCCAACGAAAGCGGAAGCTTTTATCACAGTCTGATAATAAGCGAATTTACCGACAACGACGTCCTTGTCTGCGCCCAATCAAACGATGCTCTTGACAGACCGCTCTCAACCTACAATTACGCTTCTATTCGTGTGCTTCATATTGAAGGCGCTATGCTTTACTTTGACGGCGAACAAAGCTTCCAGAACATTCTCAACGGGTCCTCTCTGCCCACCCCGCCTGAAGGTTTATCTTAAAATAAAAAGAACCGAAATTAATTTCGGTTCTTTTTATATGTACTTACGCGTTCTTCCACTCTTCTGCCTTTGCAGCGGACATTCTCTTTATGTTCTCTTCGGTGTATACCGACTCAGCTCCGCCGTTTACGTAGAGGAAGTACTTGCCGTTCTCGGTCACATAAAGGCTCTCTTCATAACCTGTAGGATCGCCAAACTCACCAAAGGTGCGCTTCTCTACGAGGGTTGCCTTTTCAGTGTCGTATTCTACCTTGCAAATAACCTTTTTCATAGCCTTCTCTCCTTTTCCTTTGATTTTCAGTTTATTATAACATAAAACTCGAATTTTTGCAATAGTTTAATTTGTATATACGTTGAAAAAGTTGAACAAAATGAAAAAATATTATTGATAAATATGTCATATTATGGTATAATCAAGATATCAGTACTTGAAATTTTTAAAGGAGATAAAAAATGAGTACATACGGAAAATTTGTTGCAGAAAAAGAATTTAAGATCACAAATCCTAAAACTCCCCGTCCCCAGCTTAACTACATCTGGAACTCCAGAGTTCTCTCGGGTGTAAACCAGAACGGCGGCGGTGTGGGCGCTTACGGTCAGCGCGCTATGGCATATATCGATCCCGACGGAAAAGGACGTTGCTGCGTTATCCGCGACGGAAACCGCTATTTTTATATCAAAAACAAGGCTACGGGCACTGTGTTCAATCCCGGTCAGTATCCTTGTGTAACAGAGGTTGATAACTATTACT
>JAEIGA010005219.1_pt1 | contig 19935 bp, 17 predicted proteins | sample 9270691 | NCBI WGS metagenome assembly JAEIGA01 (sample SAMN17057246, study PRJNA624740) | gut metagenome | biome: biome; isolation source: fecal sample | host: Bos grunniens | place: China: Xizang | collected 2019 | reverse complement strand
CCACTCTTCCAATTCTAGTTTGTCTATCCAATGAACAAGTTCCTCGGCGCTCATATCTAGTAGCTGGCTGATGTTCTTGCCGCCAATCTTGATATAGTGCGCTTCTTTTTTGAGTCGGCTTCCTTTGCAGTCCGGGCAGACCGCTTTGCCGGAAAAACGGCTCAACATATACTTGTATTGAATTTTGTATTTATTGGATTCTACCCATTTGAAAAATTCATTCAGTCCTATGATGCGATCGTCCTCGTTTTCTTCCTGGGTGCCTTCCCAAATCAGTCGTTTTTTGTCTTCGGGGATATTGCAATAAGATTCAAAAATAGGAATCTCATATTCTACGGATTTGGCAATCAGTCTTTCCTTGAACCATCCCATTTTGTCGCCTCGCCAACAAGCGATGGCTCCGTCGTAGATACTTTTACTTTTATCGGGCACGACCAAATCTTCGCTGATACCTAAAATCTTGCCGTAACCTCCACAGGTGGGACAAGCTCCGAGCGGGCTGTTGAAACTCAACAAATATTCGTCGGGCTCGGGGAAAGTCATGCCGTCCGCTTCATATTTTCTGGAAAATCTTCGTAGGGGACTTGTCTTTACGCTATTTCCCTCTGTCGTAGGCTTGCTGTTTCTTTGTAGGGCCTCTTCGGTGGTAATATAGAGTGCTCCCTCTCCTTTGGCAAAAGCCTTTTCAATGGAAGAAAGCAAACGGTCTCTATCAAAGTCTTTTTCAAATGGCAGGCGATAGCGGTCGATGATGAGATAAAGTTCTTTCGGAAATTGCTCGTTTTCAGCCGCTTGCAATACTTCTTCAATACGCAGTACCTTTCCGTCAGCCAGCACGCGGGAGAAACCATCTTCTACCAAAGACAGCAGCAATTCTATCTTGGTCGGACAATCCTGCCAAGAGGGTTCTGCCAGCAGATAGGCGATATCTCTACCATTGGCTTCAATCTCTTGGGAAAGTTTCCAAAAAGCATCTGCCACATCTTTATTGCTGTGTTTTTTTACCTCTTCTCCGGATATGGGAGAGTAGGTGCGTCCGATGCGCGCAAAGATAATACGCAGATAATCATAGATTTCCGTCATGGTGCCGACCGTTGAACGAACGTTGCGGGAAATAACTTTCTGCTCAATGGCAATGGCGGGCGGAATGCCCTCGATGCTTTCCACATCCGGTTTTTTCATGCGTCCGAGAAATTGACGCGTGTAGGACGAGAGGCTTTCGGCAAAGCGCCGTTGTCCTTCAGCGTAAATGGTGTCAAAAGCGAGGGATGATTTTCCGGAGCCGGAAACCCCTGTAATCACAACCAGTTTTTCGCGAGGAATCTCAATGGTGATGTTTTTGAGATTGTTCTCACAAGCTCCTTTTATCCGTATGTTTCCGCAACTTGCCATATCTTGCAAATTTAGTAAGAAAATTGTAATTTTGCGTATTATGAATCGGGGTTTTCATAAGCTTATTTTTAGCTTTATTTTTCTATCCTTATTTTCGCTTTCATTATATGGACAAGGTCGTCGTGCTGTGTCTGGTATATTGTTGGATAATGAAGCCGTTCCCTTGATTCAAGCCTCCGTGCAGTTGTTGTCGCCCAAAGACAGTTCTTTGGTGGAGGGGGTGGTCACCAATGGAAAAGGTGAATATCGTCTATGGGCTTTCCCGGGAAATTATATTCTCAAAAGTTCTTATATCGGCTTCGTTCCCCGTTGTCAGAATATTCACATTTCGGTTTCAACCAAGGAACTGAATGTGGGAACTATGCGTCTGAGTCCGGATCAAATCTGGCTTGACGGGGCCGTTGTATCCGCCAAGGCCCAGGCGGTGGTCGTCAAAGAGGACACGGTGGTCTATAATGCGGCTGCCTATCGGGTGGAAGAAGGTGCGATGGTAGATGAATTGATAGCGAAAATTCCGGGTGTGCAAGTTGATGAGAGGGGAAATGTGACCTTGCATGGGCGAGCGATTATGGAATTATATGTCAATGGGCGTCGCTTTTTCGGAAACAATGTCAAGAGTGGCTTGAAGAATCTTCCTGCGGATATGATAGAGAATATCAAGGCCTATGAAGTGCCCACCGAAATGTCTAAAATTTCTGGCGTAGATGATGGCGATGCACTGCCGGTGCTGGATTTGACCATACGCAAGGATAAAATGAATGATTGGCGTGCCACTACCCATGCTGCCGGCGGTTTGGCAACGGATATGAGCGCCCGTTATCGTCTGAAAGCCAATATGACTAAAATAGACAAGAAAAGCCAGATTACCATTATGGCTAATGCTGATAATATCAATGGCTTTTCAAGTCTTTCCAATACGTCCCGCCATACGGTAGGCGCTGGTTCTCAAGGTATGACGCACGCCCGTGAACTCGGTGTAAACCTCTCTTCAGAGGATAAGAATTTGAAATGGGCAGCCAATCTTCATTACGGGGGTGAAAATCAAGATGCACGTGGTCGTACGCGTGGGGAAACCATTCATTTTACAGGAAATAGTTTCTCGCAATCCCAGAATTCCGTCTTTACGCATCCAGATGCGCTCAATTTCAATGGTACATTGGAATGGCGTCCTAATTCTAAAACGCGTTTGTGGGTCAATCCGATTTTTTCCTATAAATACACAGAAAAGAATAATTTCTCCGCTGCACAGAATTTCTCGGTGGCAGATTCTTCGCATATCAACACGCAAGATACCCGTGGGCTTAATTATACCGGAGCTATGAATGCTGACGTGGCTGTCAGTTTTTCACGGAGTCTTGCCAAGCGAGGACGCAGCGCTTCCCTTTATGTTCGCGCGCGTTATTATGATTCTGATGTGGAGAATTTTTCTGCCAATCGTATCCGTTATTATAAAATCAAGTCCAATCCGGATTCTCTTTTGCTTCGGAATCAGCATTATTCGGAATATACCGGAACTTTTTATTCGATTTTACAACTATCTTATAATGAGCCGATTACAAAGAATATACACTTGCAGTTCGTATTGAGGCAAGATTTGACTTCCTCATCTCGTAATCGCGATTTTCGCCACCTTTCTGCTCATACATTCGGTTGGGAAAATCAAGAATTTCCTTCCATAGACCCTTTGCTTTCCAGTCAGGGAAAACTCCTGCATCTGGCGTCTCATTTCCAAGCCAATTTTCGTTTGCTCTATAAGAAATGCCGTTATTCGTTGGGTGTGATCTGCAAACCGCAATATATGAAATTGCAGTACCATGAAGCGGGCGCGCTTAAAACGCAAGATAACAAGGTCTTTAATATATCTCCGAATATCAATATCAATTATACCCCGTCTAAAACGGAGAAATTGAATTTTATTTATAGTTCTTGGGCGGGAGCGCCCTCGCTGTATCGTCTGGTGCCTGTTGCCAGCGGTACCAACCCACTATATGTCCACAGAGGAAATCCTTTGCTCAAACCAACATTTACGCATCGTGCGACTTTGAACTATAACTATTCCGCGCCGAAACGCCAAAACAGTTTGGTGACTTCTTTACAGTGGCGAATGGTTCAAAATGCCATTGTGGCCTCTACGGTCTATGATGCGGAAAGTGGTGCTCGTACAACGACTCCTCAAAACATCGATGGTAACTGGAATGTAGTGGGGTCAGTACTTTATAATGAGACTTTTTCCAACAGCCCCTTCTCTCTATCCGCGAATCTGGCAGGGGAGTATAAAAATGAAATTTCTTTGCTATACAACAATGCAAAAAGGGAGGATGTTATCAATACGATTCATCGTTTGATGCTCAAAGCTTCTTTGGATGCAACCTACCGCAATGATGATTTGGAGTTGGGACTTGGTTTGGATGCTAACTTTACAGATGAGACGAGTCTGTTGCGTCCGGAAATGAGTCGTCAGCCCTATTGCATAACTCCTACATTTTCAGCACTTTATATCTTTCCTTTCAAGTTGAGGATTTCCACGGATTTCAATTTGATTTTCCAACGTGGATTTCGCTATGCCGACCTTGATCGCAACTATTATCTGTGGAACCTTTCACTCTCTTATCCCGTTCTTCGAGGCAAAGGAAATCTGCGTCTTCAAGCGTACGATATCTTGAATCAACTTCCTGATATTGTCGGTAGTTTCGGGGCGACAAGCCGTTCTATTTCCATCTACCAGAGCAGTAATAGTTACATACTCCTGAGTTTTATCTATCGTTTTAGTTTATAAGTTCTTAATGGTGAAAATGGAACGATGAAGATGTTTGGCTATCTGGTTCGTATTAAATCCTGGATTCATAAGAACAACATCATAAACGCTTTTTACACTGCCTGTTAGGGGTTTTACTCCTCCATTTTCCTTTTCTCCGGAGAGGTGTGGCTTGAGCGGCTCCTTGAATCGGATGGACAGTGCAGAAGGTCAAAGGCATTTTGGAGGCAACGCGCTGAGAAAAAGTCGGAGGAGAACTATAGAACAACCCACTTGCCACCTTTATCGCCGCCCCTTCGGGTAAGTCTATTGCTTTTCTGCAAATGTGCGATATCACGAGCTATCGTCCTTTTTGTCACACCAAGCGATTGGGCTAATTCCGCGATTGAAATGTTGGGGTTCTGACGCATCATATCAAAAATATCCTTCTCGCGTTTGGCCTTACCGGTCAACTTTTCACTGACATTTTCTATGACATTTTCTATGACATTTTCTATGACATTTTCTATGACATTCTGAGAAGATGTCGGCTGTTTTTTGTATAGAACCGCTGTAAAGAAACCTTCGGTCCGGTATTCCGGTGCGGGAAGTCCCGCCTCGGCCATAAGATTAGTCATTCGAGGAATGCCAGAGCCAACCTTCTCAACTAAATCCATGCGGGTGAAGAGCTCGAAGATCTTCGGATTGCGCGATTTGCTCATATGACCGAAATTCTTGGCTACGACGGGAAGTAATCCACCCGGATTGGAAATCTCCAACCGGTCGTCGTAGAGTTCCACCATAATGTTGGCTGCCGTATCAAAGTAATCTCTATGACAAATCGCATTCGTAAGCGCCTCTTTGATCGCATCCAACGGGATTTCCCATTTCTCGATACGGGGATTGAACCCATCCATAATGTATTCGACGGCCAGCCGTTGTTTCAGCCACTTGGTCGTTTCGTTATACTGATTGAGGATGGGCCCTCCGATGGTCTTGGAGTCAATAATATGGACCTTATCTTTCCCTTTGAACAAAACGCAGCGGATGATTGCTTGTGGAATTCGTTTACCGCATTCATCGGAAAAGAACATAGGAACTACATTGGTCATCTCACCCTTGGGACCAAGTAGATCCAGATTCTTGATAAGCTCGGGATTTGGTGCTGTAAAGGTGATACCGGCTTTCTCCTTGAAATCTTTGATGGCTTGGCTGGAAATGTCTTCTATACGAAACCATTTGTTGACAGCCTCATCGAAATGAATAGCTCCAGCCTCTTCAAAAAGTTGCCGCATTTCAGCGGGCGTACGGAGCTTCTGGGAATTGGCACCACGACGGATATAGATAGATCCGGAGGCGACATAAGGCTTGTTATCTCCTTCAGCCACTTCAATAACCCAGATTGAATGGCCTTGTACTGTGAGAGGATATAATTCACAGGAAACGGACGGTTGAATGGCGTCCAGAGAGTCCTGAATGGATGAGCGCTTGGAATTATCAATTGCAAAGCCCTTGACAAATTCGTTTCTGTCGTTAATCCCGATAAAAACAAATCCGCCTCCGGAGTTGGAGAAAGCACATACCTCCTCGCTGAGTTCCCTCACTTTCGAAGGAACATTCTCCTTAAACTCTACATTCTGGCCTTCTCCTTGGGCAATCAGTTCTAAAGCTTTTGTTTCGTCAATCATACAGAACGGTCTTTTCTTGCAAACTTTCGCTAAAATTCTCAGCACTTACCGAGCAAAGGTAATGATTTTATCTTAATAAGGTTGCTTGCACTGAAATATTCCGCCGTTTTAGTTTAGGAAGAACTACTTTTATATCTTAAAAGTCTAGTTGTGAATAATTTTCTTGGTAGTTTTCTTGGTAGTAATTTTTCTTTCACTGGTCAAGTTCCTCTAATGCCGCTGTGTGCGTCGGCGTGGAGAACGCTGGAGGAGCGTTGCTGAAAGTATAGGATTTGGCCGGCAGTCTTCGTCCGCGTTGCGTCCTTGAGGCCGTCCACATCCTTTCCCCCTGCGCGGGCTGTCTTACGACCGACGCGAGAGGGGATTGAGGCGGGCAAAGGGGCCGGGGCGGAGCCCCGAGCTGCTTTTTTGTGTGTGGGTGGTGTCTGGAAAGCAAACTTTCCGAGCGCCACCCCCACACAAAAGGCGCCAGACGAAAGTCTGGCGCCTTTTGTGCCTCAATGGCTTTGTCGTGACCCGTGAAGGATTCAAACCTACGACCTTTTGATCCGTAGTCAAACGCTCTATTCAGCTGAGCTAACGGGCCATTATTTTATTTATTCTGCGCTTACTTCTTTAACAGCAAACTTTTTCTCTTTAATGCGAGCCTTCTTACCAGAAAGGTTGCGGAGGTAGAAGATGCGTGCTCTACGAACTTTACCCACTTTGTTCAACTCGATAGAGTCAATAGAGGGGGACTGGAAAGGAATAATTCTTTCTACACCCACACCATTGGAAACTTTGCGGATAGTGAAGGTTCTGGTGGCGGGAGTGGAACCCTTGATTTGAATAACTACTCCTTTGAATTTCTGGAGTCTGTATTTATCACCCTCTTTGATTTTGAAAGTAACGGTGATGGTATCTCCTGCCTTAAACTGGGGATAAGATGCGACCTGCTCATTTGCAAAGGCCTGATCTACGATGTCAATAAGATTCATGTTTCTATTGTTACTAGTGGCAACGTAACGTGTTTTTCACCCAACGCCAGCGGTTGCTTTTATTTTGCGACTGCAAAGGTAGGATTATTTTCCGATATACCAAATTTTTTCGCAAACTTTTTTACAAAAATCTTTAATCTCGTTTGAAAATATCGCGTGTATAGACCTTTTCGCACACGTCATCCAGTTGTTTGTCGTAACGATTGGCTATAATGACCGCGCTTTCCTTTTTGAATTTTTCCAAGTCGTTGACAATGCGGCTGCCAAAAAACAGGGTGCCGTCTTCTAAAGCGGGTTCATACACAATGACGGTTGCGCCTTTGGCTTTCACTCTTTTCATGATGCCCTGAATCGAACTTTGGCGGAAATTGTCGGAATCCACCTTCATCGTCAGGCGGTACACGCCGATGGTGACGTTCTTTTCCCGTTTTTCGTTCCAATCGCTGCTGCCGGTGTAGTAGCCGGCTTTCTCCAAAACGCGGTCGGCAATATAGTCCTTGCGGGTGCGATTGCTATCGACAATGGCTTGAATGAGATTTTCCGGCACATCTTTATAATTGGCAAGCAATTGTTTGGTGTCTTTCGGCAGGCAGTATCCGCCATAACCGAAGGAGGGGTTGTTGTAGTCGCTTCCGATGCGCGGGTCTAAACATATACCTTTAATAATATGCTCGGTGCAAAGTCCTTTGCTTTCCGCGTAGGTGTCCAATTCGTTGAAGAAGCTCACGCGCAGCGCCAGGTAGGTGTTGGCGAACAATTTGACTGCCTCTGCTTCCGTGCTTCCCATATAGATCACATCGATATCTTCTTTGATGGCGCCTTCGCAAAGTAGTTGGGCGAAAGTCTGCGCCGCTTCTTTTAAGCCATCTCCGTCAAAGCCGACAATGATGCGGCTGGGGTAGAGATTGTCATAGAGCGCCTTGCTTTCGCGAAGAAATTCAGGGGAAAACAGGAGTTTGGCCTGGGGATATTTTGCCTTCATGCTGGCGGTGAATCCGACAGGGATGGTAGATTTGATTACCATGACAGCCTCTGAATTGACCTCTTGTACCAATTTGATGACCTCTTCTACGTGCGAAGTGTCAAAATAATTCTGCTGCGGGTCATAATTGGTCGGGGTGGCAATAATGACAAAATCAGCCTCCTTATAGGCTGTCGCACCATCCAAAACGGCGGTCAAATGGAGGTTTTTCTCCTTGAAATACCTTTCTATATATTCGTCCTGAATAGGGGATTCGCGGTGGTTGATGCGCTCGACCTTGTCGGGAATAATGTCAACGGCCGTTACCTCGTTGTGAACCGAAAGTAAGGTGGCCATGGAGAGACCTACATATCCTGTACCTGCAACTGCAATCTTCATTGGACTGTCATTTTTATACAAATTCACACAAAGTTAGGAATAATTTTTAGAAAAATTTGCAAAATTCCATATAACGTCTTATCTTTGCAGTCCAATTCAACGCTGGGTTCGTATAACGGTTAGTACTCAAGATTCTCAATCTTGCAATAGGAGTTCGATTCTCCTACCCAGTACCAAAAGAGAGCGACTATCGCTCTCTTTTTTGTTTTACAACAAAAAAGGCAACCACACGGTTGCCTTTTCTTTCATGTTCTTTACAAATCTAATTACAATTCTTCGAAATCAACGTCTGAAAATTTGCCGTCTTCGTTGGCTGATTTTTCAGGACCGTTGTAATGCGGCTTTGTGCCGTTTTTGTGGATATACTCCACGGCTTCGGAAAGTCCTTCCTGGAATTTCTCGAAGTCTTCTTTGTAAAGAAATATCTTACGTTTGTCATAGGTAAAACTTCCATCTCTTTCAACCTTGCGTTTACTTTCTGTAATGGTTAGGTAATAATCTCCGCCTCGTGTAGCCTTGACATCGAAGAAATAGGTGCGTTTTCCTGCCCTCACAGGCTTGGAATAAACATCTTCAGTGGAACGCTCAGAATTCATTGTTGCGCCCTGATAATCATCGTTTTGCATCTGTAAATAATTAGGCTTTAAAAGTTTTTGCAAATATATAAATATTTAATAAAAATGACGTATCTTTGCATAAAATTTCTTTGAATATGTTGAATAGAAGGATATTGAGGATTAAGGTTTTTAAGGCGCTTTATAGTGCTGTACAAACGTGGGATTCATCCTCGCCCGTCAATCTGGCCGAGGCGACTGAACAATTTAATCAATCGACACAAGCCACACGTGATCTTTATCTCTTTATGCTCGGCGCGGTCGCACCGTTGAGTACGTTGGCAGGAGAGCGTTTGGAGGCAGCTAAAAACAAGGCAAATCCGACCCAGGAAGATTTGCATCCCAATACTAAATTTGCCGACAATGCTTTGGCAAAGTATCTTTCAGAAGACTCCGAATTTCAAAAAGCATTCGCCAAATGTAAATTTTCTTGGCAACAGTATGATTTGGTGCTGAAAAAAGTGCTCAATAGTGTTGCTACCAAAGACTATTATAAGGATTATATGGCCTCTCCCAAGCGTTCGCTGAAAGAGGATTGCGCCTTGTTTACCAAAATTTTCGAGGAAGAGTTTGTCGAGTTGGAAGAATTGTCGGACTTGCTGGAAGAAATGAATATCTGGTGGAATGATGATTTGGCTTACTCCTTGACTTGGTGTTGTCGTACTTTCGCTGATTTGGCAGCCGGAAAAAGTTGGCAGCTTCCAGCCCTCTACCAAAGCGAAATGCTGATGAAGAGCGGCATGGATAACGTGGAGGATGACAAGCTTTTCGCCAAGAAGTTGCTCGAATATGCCTTCTGTCAATATGCGGATTATTCGGATCGTACGGCAAAACTTACCGGCGGTTGGGAAAAAGACCGTCTGGTGACAACTGACGTGTGCCTGATTGTCTGTGCCCTGGCCGAGTGTGTCTATTTCCCGAACATTCCTTTGCGTGTTTCCATGAACGAATATGTGGAGATTTCCAAGTTTTATGGTACGCCCAAGAGCAGCGTTTTTGTCAATGGACTTTTGGACCGTCTTGTAAAAGGAATGCAGCAGGAAGGTGTCATCACCAAATATTAATTGCGCCTATCGCCACGACCTATAAATAAGATACGCGCGCGAGAAACAACCGAATTATAAACTAAAAATTAGATAACAATGAACATTTTATTTGCATTTTTGAATGCCGCTCCTGCCAATGCAGCCGGTCAAAGCAGTTTGTCAATGTGGATTATGATTGCCCTTATTTTTGTGGTGATGTACTTCTTTATGATTCGTCCCCAGAATAAGCAGCGTAAGGAGTTGCAGAAGTTTTTGAACGGATTGAAGAACGGCGACAAAGTCGTGACTATCGGTGGTATCAATGGTACCGTAAAAGAGGTGAAAGAGGATAAGGTCGTTGTAGAAGTGGACAAAGGTGTGTGCATCACTTTCTTGAAATCCGCTATTCAAGGCCCTCAGCAAGCGGCTGTGGCTGCCCAGAAGAAAGATGAAAAGGTGGAGAAAACCGCTGCAAAAGAAGAAAACGCAGAACAAAAATAGTCCTGGCAAGTGGGACGTCTGAGGGATATATTTGAAGGCCCTTTTGAGCAGGGAGGCAAGGATTGGATTTATCTGATTCTTGCTCTTGTGCTTTCTGCGGGAGTATGGACGCTCCATAATCTTTCCTTGAAATACTCGGTCTATCTCTCTGTGCCTGTGCTGGTTGAGTGTGAAGGGATTGAAGGCTATGCCAATGTGGCTTCCGAAAATGAATTGGTGGTGGCCAAATGTCGGGCAACGGGTTTTGATATCCTTTCCTGCAAGATGTTAGGTCGTAGCAACCCTCGTAAGGTCAAAGTGGCTGCCTCGGATTTGATTCCGTACTCTTCTGGAGCTTTCTATCTGAAAAATAAGGATTTACAGCATTATGCCTCTGATTTTTTCGGAGAGAGTGCCCAGGTGGAATATTATGTGAGCGATACGCTTTTTTTCCGCTTTGCCCGTCGTGATTATAAGAAAGTTCCGGTGGAATTTTTGGCTACACTGGATCTTGCCCCGCAGTATTTCCTATCAGCCCCCGTTAAAGTCATACCGGATTCAGTGTTGGTATATGCCGATCCTGCCCGTCTTGAATATATCCATTCTATCCAGACTCGATCACTTCGTTTGAATCAGTTGAGAGAGAATGTCAGTGGAGATATCAAGTTGAAAGTCCCTTCTTCAACCCGTCTGTCTGTGGAAAGTGTCAATTACAATGTGTCGGTGAGCCGTTGCGTGGAGTTGACTTTTGATTTGCCTTTGCAGATTAAAAATGTGCCGGAGGGGAAACTTCCGACTTTGTCTACGGAACAGGTGCGGGTGATTGCCAATTGTCTATTTCCATTGGATTCCGGTGTTGAGCAGGAGCTTGCAGCCTATGTCGATTACAACGATTTGTCATCGTCTTCAGCTGAACTCTTGGTTAAATTGGTAAGTCAACCGGAGTGGATGCTCTCATATCGTATTGAACCTGCTGTTGTAAATTGCTCAAAATGAAGATTTTACTCATAACAGGTCCTATAGGAGGCGGAAAGTCCAAGCTTTGTCGGATGTTGCAAAAGCATGGGGTGCCTGTGTACGATTGTGACGAGCAGACAAAGTCTATCTATCAACGACATCCCTCTTTGCTGACAGAAATGGAAAAAGTACTGGGCTGTACGTTGCGTAATGAGCAGGGTGAGTTAGACAAGGCCGTGTTGGCAAATTTGATTTTTGCTGACGACAAGGCGCGTGCAAAGGTCAATGCGCTGGTTCATCCTCAAGTCGTAGAGGACTTTCATCAATGGGCTGTCGGGCAATCTACAGCGTGGGTGGCGATAGAATCCGCTTTGTTTTTAAGTCCGCAAGCCGGTGCTCGTCTGGATGCAGATGCTGTTATCTATGTGGACGCCCCCGAATCCTTGCGTATCCAACGCATTCTTTCACGAAGAGGAGCCACGTTAGAACAGGCGCAAGCGCGTGTGGCAGCACAGGATATTTCCCCCAAGGACGCACGTGTCAGCCACGTGCTCGTCAATGATGGGACAGAAGAAAAATTGGAATTACAATTAAACCAGATATTACAATCATTATCAATATGAAAACAAATTTGAATAAAATCTTGGCCGTATCTGGCCAGAGTGGTCTTTTTACCTTTTTAGCACAATCTCGTACCGGTGCGATTGTGGAGTCTTTGGTCGATAAAAAACGTATGTCTGTCACCATGCACAACCGTATTACCGCCTTGTCTGATGTGTCCATTTATACCGATGAGGGTGAAATGAAACTCAAAGATGTATTTTTGGCTCTTTCTGCAAGCTTGGAGGGAGCGGAGGCGCCCAGCTCAAAGGCTGATAATCAGACGATTGTGGCATTATTTGAAAAGGCTGTCCCGACCTATGACCGCGACCGTTTCTATCTTTCTCACATGAAGAAAGTGTTGGATTGGTATAACTGTTTGGTAAAATATGCCTCTCTCGATTTCGAAGAAGAGGAAGGAGGCGAAGAGTAGATAAAGATGAAAAAGCTTCAGATATTGACCTTGGGTTGTAGCAAAAATCGGGTAGATAGTGAACATCTGCTTGATTTGTTGGCTACACAATATGAAATCATTCCTGAAACCCAAGGGGGTGAATTTGAGATGGCAGAGGAGCCGGATGTGATGTTGGTCAATACCTGTGGCTTTATAGCCGATGCCAAAGAAGAAAGCATCGAAGTGATATTTGAACAGGTTGAACGCAAGAAAAGAGGTGAGATTCAGTCTTTGATTGTGTTCGGCTGTTTGAGTGAGCGTTATGCGAAGGATTTGCCTGAACTGATTCCAGAAGTGGATGCGTGGTTTGGCGTGCGTGATTTTCAACCTATGCTGCACTATTTGGGTGTGAATCAGGAATTTGAAAAGGCAGGCCGATACCAGACAAGTCCTTCCCATTATGCCTATTTGAAAATCTCCGAGGGCTGCGACAGACATTGTTCTTATTGTGCGATTCCTTCTATTCGCGGAGCGCACCGTTCTGTCCCCATGGAGGTTTTGGAGAAAGAGGCGCGTATGTTGGTGTCCCGAGGCGTAAAGGAGTTGATTCTCATTGCGCAGGACACCAGTTGTTATGGTCTGGATCTCTATCGTGAACGGAAGCTGGCACAGTTGCTTCGGAACTTGTCTCAAATAGAAGATTTGGAGTGGATTCGTATTCATTACAGTTATCCCGACCATTTCCCGGTGGATGCCATTGAGGAAATCGCCTCCAATCCTAAAATCTGTGCCTATATGGATATTCCCATCCAGCATATTTCAGATGGCGTTTTGTCCAATATGCGTCGTGGGGTGAACGGAGAGAAGACGCGCCGTGTGATTCAGACTCTCCGAGATAAAATTCCCGGACTCGTCTTGCGTACCACTTTGATTGTCGGGCATCCGGGAGAGGGGGAAGAGGAATTTGCCGAGCTCTTGGATTTTGTCAAGGAGGCTCGCTTTGAACGCTTGGGTGCTTTCAAGTATTCCGAGGAAGAGGGTACTTATGCTGCACAGCATTTAGAAGATACGCTTTCCGATGAACAGAAACAGGAGCGCTTGGATGCACTGATGCAGTTGCAAAGTGAGATTTCTCTCCAATTTAATCAATCCCGTGTGGGAAGTGAAGAAGAAGTCTTGGTGGATGATTATAGTGACGGTGTCTGGATTTGTCGCAGCCGTTATGAAAGTCCTGAAGTGGATGGTGAGATTTTGGTCGGTCCTTCCTCGCTCTTGCCGCAGGATATGGATCCTTATTGTCTGATAGGAGAAAAAATAAAGGTCAAAATCACCGGAGCGGATGATTATGACCTTATAGCAGAATTCGTATCTTTGGATTTGGACTAACGAGTCCCAATCATTTTATCCCAAGAAACTGAGTAAGATACCCGCCGCAACGGCAGAACCGATGACTCCGGCAACATTGGGCGCCATGGCGTGCATCAACAAGTGATTTTTCGGATCGGCTTCGCGTCCGACCACTTCGCTAACACGGGCAGAATCGGGCACAGCAGATACCCCGGCATTGCCAATCAGCGGGTTGATTTTTCTATGCTCGGGCAGAAACAGATTCCAGATTTTAACAAAACCGACTCCGCAGATGGTTGCAATGATGAATGAGATGAGTCCGAGGGCAAATATCTTGACAGATTTTTCGCTCAAAAAGACGTTGGCCTGGGTAGAGATGCCGACTGTTAGTCCGATGAGTGTCGTTACGACATCAATCAGGGGACCTCGTGCGGTTTCAGCCAAACGACGGGTGACACCGGATTCTTTCAAAAGATTGCCAAAGAAGAGCATACCCAGAAGGGGAAGGGCAGAGGGTACGACAAAGGTCGTAATCATAAGACCCACAATGGGGAAAATGATTTTTTCTTTTTGATTGACCGTGCGGGGTGTAGCCATACGGATAAGCCTTTCCTTCTTGTTTGTCATCAAAAGCATAATGGGTTTTTGGATGACAGGGACCAAAGCCATATAAGAATAGGCGGAAACGGCAATCGCGCCCATCAGTTCCGGGGCCAAACGAGAAGAAAGGAAAATGGCAGTAGGGCCGTCTGCGCCGCCTATGATGCCGATAGCGCCTGCTTCGTTGGGCATAAATCCCATGTGCAGAGCCAATATGTAGGCACCGAAAATGCCGATTTGAGCGGCGGCTCCGATCAACATCAGTCTCGGCTGGGATATCAGGGCGGAAAAATCGGTCATCGCGCCTATACCCAGGAATATCAGAGGAGGATACCAGCCATATCTAACTCCGTGATAAAGGATGTTGAATACAGACCCTTCTTCGTAAATACTGACTTGCAATCCCGGAAACAGGGGAATGTTACCGATAATCATACCAAAGCCAATGGGAATCAAAAGCAGGGGCTCCCATTCTTTTACAATACCCAGGATGATAAAGGTAATACCCAATAAAATCATCACCAGGTGCTGCCAAGTGGCACTGGCGAAACCGGTGTACAACCAGAATTGTTCCAGACTATCGATAATGACTTCCATCTTTATCCTATGCTAACAATGGCTGTTCCTTCCAAAACAGAGTCTCCTTTCTGCACGTGGATGGCTGTGACGGTACCGGACACTTCGGCCTCAATGTCGTTTTCCATCTTCATGGCTTCCAAAACGGCTACTTTGTCGCCCGCTTTAACGCTATCACCAACTGCAACATTGATGGAGAGAATGACGCCCGGGAGGGGAGCGCATACTTTTGAGCCCGCACCGGAAGCAGCAGGAGCACTTGCAACGGCTGTAGCAGCAGGAGCAGCAGGAGCAGCAGTGGGAGTCGCAGGAGCCACAGGAGCACTAGGAACCGCAGCGGGAGCGGACGCAGGAGTCACGGCTGTAGCAGCAGGAGCGCCGTCAGGGGTGCTCTCAATTTCTACCTCATAAGCAACGCCATTGACATTGACAAGGGCTTTTCCGCCTTCTACAGAATTGATTTCCACCGTATAAGGTTTGGAGTTGATGTTGAATTTATAGCTTTTCATCTTGTTTATTTTTTTCTTTTGATGGTGATGATATAACTCTCTTTGTCGTGTACGGATTCGGATAAATAACAGTCCAGCGCCATGGCGATAGCAGCCTGCGTTTCCATGTTATTTTCAAGACTCAATGCCAAAGAAATGGCTGCAGCAACCTCATCCTCTTCGCTCTCTGATAACTTCTTTGCTGATTTAGTCCCCTTTTTGCGGGTAAACCAATAGCCCACAAAACGGTAACAATAATAGAGAATATACAAGGAAAGAAAGACCACTAAAATGGCTACCATGCTGACAACCAGTCCATGGGGGTCTTTCTGCATTAGTTCCGTCGCTTTTTGTGCGATGCTCAACAGGGTTAGCAAGTACATACTCTATAAAGGCAGGTTATCGTGTTTCTTCTGGGGATTTTCCTGTTTCTTGCCGGCCAGTTGTTCCAAAGCACGGCAGATGCGGAAACGGGTGTTGCGCGGCTCGATGACATCGTCAATATAGCCATAGGAGGCTGCATTGTAAGGGTTGCAGAACAAGTCGTTGTATTCGTCCTTTTTCTCCTGTTTTAAAGCAGCCTGTTTTTCGGGATCTGTCTCGGCTTTGATTTCTTTTCCATAGAGAATCTCTACTGCACCGTCAGCACCCATAACAGCGATGTTGGCTGAGGGCCATGCGTAATTGACATCGCCTCTCAACTGCTTGCAACTCATAACAATATGAGCGCCACCGTAGCTCTTTCTCAAGCTGACGGTAACCTTGGGAACCGTTGCTTCGCCATAGGCATAAAGCAATTTGGCTCCGTTGCTGATGATGCCGCCGTACTCTTGCTGCGTGCCGCAAAGGAAGCCCGGGACATCCACCAAGGTAACAAGGGGAATATTGAATGCGTCACAGAAACGAACAAAACGAGCAGCTTTTCGTGAAGCATTGATATCCAATACACCGGCAAGAATAGAGGGCTGATTGGCAACGACTCCCACGCTTCGTCCATTGAAACGCGCGAAGCCGACAATGATATTTCTTGCCCAACTCTTGTGTACCTCCAAAAATTCTCCATTATCCACAATGCTGCCGATGACTTTGTACATATCGTAAGCTTTGTTGGGATTGTCGGGGATAATTTCATTCAGACTGTCATCAATACGGCCGACAGGATCGTTGCAGTCCAAAAGAGGTGCATCTTCACGGTTGCTTGAGGGAAGGTAGGAAAGCAGTTTCTTGATGATTTCAATACCTTCGTCCTCATTGGCGGCAGAAAAATGTGCCACACCGCTTTTGGTGGCATGAACGCGTGCACCTCCCAATTCCTCTTGGGTAACGTTTTCACCGGTAACGCTTTTGACAACTGCGGGGCCGGTCAAAAACATATAGGAGGTATCCTGAATCATAATGTTGAAATCCGTCAAGGCAGGGGAGTAAACCGCACCACCGGCGCAAGGACCGAAAATGCCGGAAATCTGGGGTACGACACCGGAAGCCAAAATGTTGCGCTGGAAAATTTCACCATAACCCGCCAAGGCACAGACACCTTCCTGAATACGAGCGCCACCACTGTCGTTCAATCCGATGCAGGGAGCGCCGTTTCTCATGGCGAGGTCTTGTACTTTGCATATTTTTTGCGCCTGGGTTTCAGACAAGGAACCACCGCTTACCGTAAAATCCTGAGCGAAGACATAGACCAATCGACCATCTATCGTACCACATCCGCTCACGACTCCGTCGCCGTCAAATTTGCTTTTCTCCATTCCGAAGTTGGTACAACGATGTTGTTTGAACATATCGTACTCTTCAAAACTTCTTTCATCCAACAAGGCGGCCAGTCTTTCTCTGGCGGTCATTTTCCCTTTGGCGTGTTGGGCGTCAATACGTTTCTGTCCACCACCTAAAAAGGCTTTTTCTCTCTTTTCTACCAGTTGGGCGATTTTCTCTGTTTGTTGTGTCGTCATATCAGCTCTTTTAATAGGCAAAGGGTGGCCGTTCAGTTTGTTCAACTTTCCGGACACCCCTCATTCCAACATCATCAGGAATAATTATTCCATAGGTTTAAGATTGGTATATACGTTCTGAACATCCTCATCTTCTTCAATTTTCTCAATGAGTTTGTCAACTTCGGCTCTTTGTTCTGCGCTCAATTCTACCAATTCGGTGTTCGGCAAGCGGGTGAATTCGGCTGAAACCAATTCGTACCCATTGTCTTCAATGTATTTCTGCAACTGGTTGAATGCGGTAAATTCTGCAAAGGCACAGATGGTCTTGTTTCCATCCTCATCCTCCTCTTCAAAGATTTCCTCTACTCCGTAATCAATCAATTCCAATTCAAGTTCTTCCAAATCATATTCGCCGTTGGATTTGAAACGGAAGACACTTTTGCGGTCGAACATATATTCTACGCTGCCTGAAGTACCCAAACTGCCTCCAAATTTGTTGAAGTAGGAGCGAACATTGGCTACCGTACGGTTGTTGTTGTCAGTGGCCGTTTCTACCAAGACAGCAATACCATAGGGGGCTCTTCCCTCCAATACTACCTCTTTGTAATCGGCTTGGTCTTTTTCAGAAGCGCGTTTAATTGCCCTCTCAACGTTCTCTTTGGGCATATTTTCGCTTCTTGCCGTCTGAAGAAGAGCTCTCAAACGGGGGTTACCGGTTACATCAGGACCGCCTTGTTTAACCGCAATGGTAATCTCTTTACCGATTTTGGTAAATACTTTGGCCATGTGGCCCCATCTCTTGAATTTTCTTTCCTTGCGGAACTCAAACGCTCTTCCCATAATTATTTCTCAAGTCTGGTAATGTATTTGTCAATTTCGTAACCCTCAATGCTGTTGGGATACTGGTCTTTGATTTTCTTGTAGAGAGAAATGGCCTGCTCGTTGTCGCCCAACTCCTCGCATACGATACCGGCTTTGAGAAGGTAAGAAGCTGCGTAGATGTTGTCAGCTTTTTTAGCGGCTTTTAAATACCAGGTCAAGGCCTCATTGTTTTCTCCCAAACCTACATAGGCATCACCGATGCAAGCAAAGGCACGGGCAGCCAAAATAGGCTCTTTGCCGTTGTACTTTTTGAGGTATTCAATGGCGCTTTCATAGTTGCCCAACTGAAGCTGGCAGACGCCGGCATACATATAAGCACTCTTATCGACTGCGCAGCCGTAAGTCTCGATGATTTCTTCAAATCCAATCATGCTCTCGTCACCGGCGAAGGCTTTTTCAAACTGGTCGTTCTTGAAAGCATTCTCTGCGGGGAACATCTGGGCACGACATTCAGCTACTTTGGGAGCGCGTACAAAACGATAGTATCCAAGTACGCCCAAAGTAATCACAATCACAGCGACCGTGATGCCAATAATAGTTTTTTTGTTGTTCTGGAAAAACAAGTCAGTTTTAGAAACGGCCTCGGCGATTTGTGCCTGCTCGTTCATTTTTTCTTTTGCCATATCTGAGTTAATTTTTGTTTCTAATAGTCTGCAAAGTTAATGTTTTTTTGCTCAAAATACAAGAAAATCAGCCTTGGTGAGCGGGTCTAAGAAGGTCGAGTACTGTCTTCACGGGATTGAAGGTTTCAATATCAACTTCTACAAACAATGTGTTCCAGTCGCTCATGGAGCCGTTCCACAATCCCGGCAACTCCAACGCTTTCAATTCGCGTCCTTCATAGCTCTTGCTGCTGATAAATCCGGCGTCTTCATCCACGTATTTGAGCAGGTCGAATTTTTCGCCCTTATAGTTGTGCAGACAGCAGACCAAATCCACGGGATTGAAGTGGGTAGCGCTGAATACGGCTGCCCCAATGGAGTCAGAGGCCGCCAAATCTCCGGTATTGATTTGTACGCTCTCCAAAATTTGCAGAGAGGTGCTTCCGTCTTTCTCGTTGATGATGAAAGGACCTCCGCCCGGCTCGCCTTCGTTTCTTACCATACCGCAGACACGGATGGGGCGATCCAATTTGTTGCGCAATCGGGCCACTCTTTCTTCAAAATTCTCACTTTGAGGTAGACTGATGCAAAGGCGGGTTGCCAAGAAATTCTCGATTTCTTCGCACAAAGCCTCATCGGCACCTTTGTCCAAGGCACGCAAATACGCGAAAATCTGGTCTCGCAGTTCCAGAGATTTACCCAAAAGCACTTTCTTGTAGAAAGCAGTGGTCGGGAATACTCTTTCACAAGATACGTTGTCGATATTCTTGATGGATACGACCTCTTCTGAAAGGGCGTTCAGGTTGTAAATCAAGGCACCGTGTCCGGCAGGACGGAACAATAATTTGCCATCCTGGGTACGGAAAGGCTCGTTCTGGGCATCTACAGCGATGGTGTCAGTGGCTTTATTCTGATAAGTAAAACGCACATTGTAGCGTACGCCATAGCGTTTCTCAAACGTCTCCTGTACTTCTTCCACGGCCTGTTCAAACAAGGGGCGGTGTTCCGGAGAAATGGTTACAACCACATTGGCGGTGCCGTCTGCATTGCGCATATAGCTTTGTGCTTCCATCAAATGTTCTGCGATGGCTGTGCGGATTTCTCCATCTCCGTATTTGTGGAATTTCAACACGCCTTTGGGCTTGTTACCATAGCCCAGACCTGCGTCAGTGAGGGTTTTGGTGAGAGCCACGGAACCAACTGGGGCGTGAACGCTTCTCAAAGCAGCGGTACCAATTCCTCGGATATGCAAGGCACCACGCATATGAATGCCAACGGTACCAAT
>JAEIGA010005218.1_pt1 | contig 19936 bp, 17 predicted proteins | sample 9270691 | NCBI WGS metagenome assembly JAEIGA01 (sample SAMN17057246, study PRJNA624740) | gut metagenome | biome: biome; isolation source: fecal sample | host: Bos grunniens | place: China: Xizang | collected 2019 | reverse complement strand
TTGATTAAGTTGTTGTGATAATCTTCTACGTGTTTCTCTTTAATAATTTTTTCTTGACATTCGTAAATTGCTCTAATGCAACCATCATCTACGTTGTACATAAGCGCTAGATAGCAAGGCGTTGTAAATCTACCGTTGCTTAGCATACCCATTGTAACCCCGTCCATATTCTTAACGGCAATAAATGAAAAGATTACTTGATAGAACGTTTCTAAAAATGAACTTCTAAATGCTTTTGCATACATTTTTTCCTTTTCCATATCTGGAAAACCTAAATGACGATAAAGTGTATTTTGATTTGCACAGAATTCATTAAAATTTTCTTCAAAAGTTTTATCTGGATTAACCTCTGTAAAACACGCAACGCTTTGAACCTTTTGACCTGCAGTCTTTTTTTCTGCAAGAGTTCCACGGCAGTTGCAAAGTTCTAGTGGCGACATTAGTTTTGTATCGTTATTGATTTTTGATGCAACAACAGAATAACAATAAAAGAATAAATTTGCTGGCGTAACTTTTGTTTCTTTACAAAAATCCATTACCTTATCGCAGAAGTCTTTGTTAATTTCGTACATATAACTTTTAGACTTATTGCTAATAAAGAATTGCTTCATTCCTTTTTTGCCTTTCTTTAATTGTTTTTGCCATACGTCGCAATCGTTTCCGTGAACCCCTGCATAGCGAAGTTCACCCATTTTTGCACGAGCATCAATAATTTCCTCAAAGAACTTTTTATCATCACAATATTTTTGCTCGTTGTTTTTATTAACTAAGTCTTTTTTAATAAGTTCTTCGAATTTACCTGGCGCTGGTGGAAGTTCTGTATTATTTACAAGCGCTTTATACACCGCAAATAAATCTTGATAGATTACCCCTATGCCGTAAGCATCTACCACTAAGTGGCAGAACTTTATAATAACGTTAAACTTTCCGTCTGGCATTGTTGTAAATACAACGTCTATAACTTCGCCCTTTTTGAAGTTAAGGGCAATCTTTCTGTACTTAAGAATAAACGCCTTATATTCTTCCATTGTATTAAACTTAATTGTTTTAATATTTGATATAGGATTTTCATCCCTAAAATATTGCATAAGTTTTTTATCTTTTTTAATATAAGTAAGCCTTAAACAATCGTTTCTTTCAATTACAAGGTTTATAGCCTTTTTCATTAATTCTTCATCAACTTCAAAATCACAAACTGCATAAGTTAAAATATTTGCAATTTCTTTGAATATTGAATATTTGGCTTGAATTTCAATAACTCCTTGTGATGGAGTAGTTTCATAAAGGGGTTTGTTAATTTCCATTTTGCTCAATCTCCTTAGTTTATTTCTTAACCTAGCACCTTTATTATAAATGTTTATTGTGTTAATTGCAAATAAATAACTCTCTAAGTGGCGTCAACCCTAGACTTGTTACGAGAAGTTGCAAAAATGGACTCCACTAAAGCGAGAATTTTTACAAAACTGTTGATTTTACACGAAATTTGTTATATAATTTTACTATGAAAGCTTTTAGAGAAATAATTATTGAAAATTTGATAACTTTAAGAAAAAAGAATGGACTTACCCAATTAGACCTTGCAAAAAAGTTAAATTATTCTGATAAAGCAGTTTCTAGATGGGAAAACGGCGAAGTGCTTCCAGACGTTGAAGTGTTGAATAATATCGCAGAAGTTTATAACGTTCCATTTTCTTATTTGTTTGAAGAACACAAAAAGGAAGATAAACAAGACAAAGAAAATAGAATGTTAAAAATCTTTTCTTGCGTGGCATCTATTTGCATTGTTTGGTCTTTGGTAACGGTTTTGTTTGTTCTTATAACAACGTTTTTTGAACAATATATTTGGCAAATTTTTATATGGGCTTTCCCTTTCTCGTGTATTGTAGTTTTGCAATATAATAAAAAATGGTGGCACAAAAAATTGCTTTCAACAATAATGCTTTCTTTGTGTTTATGGTCGTCTATTACTGCATTATACCTTCAACTTATAGTACATAATATATGGATGCTATACCTTGTTGGTATACCTTCGCAAATAACGATAATGGCACTGTACTTTACAAAATAAAATTTATTGCAAGAATTATTTATTGCTTTTATAAAAGAACGTTAGATAAAATAACGTTCTTTTTTTAACGCATTTTTAATCTTTTGCATATTATAATATGAATACACAAAGGAGGAAAAATTATTTTTTATGTGTTCATCTTTTAATTGTAATTGCGGAAGAAACGGGCTATATGGCAACGGATTTTCTAGCAACTACGCAAACGCAAGCAATTTAAGTACTATTAATAACTTAAACGGATTTAATAATTGCTGTAATTGCGTTAGATTTATTAGAGGCCCTATCGGGCCTACTGGCGCAACGGGTGCAAGGGGACCAATTGGTCCTCAAGGTGCAACGGGCGCTATCGGTCCTCAAGGCCCTCAAGGTCCTGTTGGTGCTACTGGTGCCACAGGTGCTACTGGTGCCCAAGGCCCTGTTGGTCCTCAGGGTCCGCAAGGTCCTGTAGGTGAAACTGGCGCTACTGGTGCAACGGGTGCTACTGGTCCTCAAGGTCCACAAGGTCCTGCAGGCGCTACTGGTGCCACGGGTGCTACCGGTCCACAAGGTCCTGCTGGTCCTAGTGGAACAACTGATATGATTTATGCAGGAGTTGTTGAAGATACTGACGTAGCAAGCAATGAAATAGTACCTATTACAGAACTTGCTTCAACAGCCGACACAACAATGAGTGTAACTGCAAATGCAATCAATCTTCCAGAAGCGGGAACTTATTTAGTGTCTTATTACGTTAATGGTTCAACGCCATCTGGAACAGTAAACGTATCTTTATATCAAGATGCTTTGGCTTTGCCTGGTGAGCCTTTAATAATAGTAGGAAACGCAGATTCTGACGTATCTGGTAGCAAAACGTTGCTTGTAACGACGACTGGTGCAACAACCTTGTCGCTTTACAATACTGGCGCTGAAACGCTATCATTAAATTCTGCTGGAATAACTGTGTTAAAATCAGAATAAAAATAGCCCCGTTTGGGGCTATTTTTTTATGTAATTTTATGGGGCTATTTTTTATTATGTAATTTTATAATTCAGTAAACACTTCGTATTTTCCACGGTTATTAACAACAACTTTAATATTGCCTTCCATATCAGTTCGATAAAAATTAACGTTTTGGTTTGCTTGAAAAATTCTATTTAATACCAAAGTATCTGGGTGATTATAAATATTTCCACCACCAACTGAAATTACAACGTTTTTAGCCTTAATTAGGTCTAAAAAATTTTGTCCACTACTATCATTTCCACCGTGATGTCCAACTTTTAAGAAATCTATGTTTTTAAGTTTTACCCTTCCCTTGCCATAAAGAATATCGTATAATCCTATGTTATAACTATTTACTACTATTTGTTCCTGACTTTGGTCTGCATCACCAGTAAACAAAAACCTAGCACCTTTATATTCTACGTACGTTATTGGTGAAAGATTATTTATTTGCTTTTCTGTTGGAAAATCGGAAAGGTTTAATTCATCAAAACTACTTCCCTCTTCTCCACTTGGTTTAGGCGACAAAAATGCCACAAATGGTTCGTTTTTAACAACTTTTCCAACAGAAAACTTTTCCACCTTTATATCTTTTTGGCTAAAAACTTCAAGTATGTTTGAATATGTATAGAAATTTTCTGGTTTTGCAATATCTGGAATATACACTTGTTTTATACTTAGTGCGTTTGCTATACCGATTGCATTTCCAACGTGGTCGGTATTAGGGTGAGTTAATACAAAATAATCTATCTGCGTTTTTCCCGTATTTTTAATATAGGATACGATTTTATTGTTTATGCTTTGACTTTTTTCTCCGCAGTCTATTAGCATACAAGTATTATCATCAAATTCAATAAAAGTGCAATCGCCTTGCCCTACGTCAATATAATGAACAACAAAATTAATGCTTACCTTCCCGCTAACAACACTAATAATAGAAATGGGCAGATAAACTTGCATAGCTGCCAATATTATAAATATAATAATTCTTCTTACGTGCAAAATTATATATCCTTACTTTTTCTTCTTGAAAAAGTTATCTATATCTTTTTTAATTTTAGGTATTTCTTTTAATGCCGTTTCGTACCCTATTTCATACATTTCATCTGCACTCTTAAAGGAAATAGCCTTATATTCGTCTAAATTAGGTTTAAGCATAATATCCGCATATTTATAACCTTTTTCCCAAGGCACTTCCACCTTGCTTTTATAGGTCGGAAATATCTTTTCGATTAAGCCAGGCTTTGCATTATGGTTAGCAAGGTCTACCCCAATAACATAATCTGCGCCCAGTTTTTTTGCCAAGTCAGATGGCACAGAATTAACAAATGCGCCGTCAATATATCTTTTTCCATCAATAATTACCGGCTTAAAATAAGGCGGATAACTGGAAGATGCAGACAGACAAAGCGCCGTATCACCCGTATTAAAATCCACTTCGTCGCCCGTATCAAGTTCAGTCGTTACTACATAGAAAGGCTTTTTTAATTCTTCTATTTTTTTACCGCCCAAATGCCTTGTTAATACTGAATATAGTCCGGAAGTATCCATTCCTATCATAAAGGTGCTTTTTATTTCACTATAATCTAATCTTTTAAGAAGTTCGTAAATGTCGGTAGAAGTATATCCGTCTGCTAAAAAAGCGCCGATAATACTACCAATACTTGTTCCTGCAATAACGTCAAAAGAAATATTATTTTCCTCAAACGCCTTCATAATTCCAAGTTCAGCGAATCCCTTTGCTCCCCCAGAACCTAATGCTAAACCAAGTTTAACCTTTTTAGGCTTTCGTCTAAATAACCAAGAAAAAAAATTCAATTTAATTCTCCTTTTTGCCTTTGCTTTTTGAAATTTTTATAATTGTAATTACTAGCATAATTAACGCAAGTCCAAGTAGTCCATAAAGAATATAATCTAAAACAGCCAAACTCCAAACGGCAATACAAAGTTCTGCTAAAAGCGAAATTAGTATGCCTGCAACTAAGTTGCCAAGCGCTATAGGAAGTATAGTGTCTTTAAGTTTTAGCCCTAAAAACACTGCTATTATTGTACCTGTCCAAACCCCCGTTACAGGAAGAGGTATTGCCACAAAAATAAATACGCTAAGCTTTTTAATAAACTTTTCGCTTTTACTTCTATTAGGGTTTTTCAATTTAGATTTTTGCGCCCTATTAGCAAAAAAATCTTCTAATTTTAGGGCAAGACTATTAAAAATTTTTATCTTTTTTAACAGGTTTAATATTGGCCTGATTAAAAAATACAATGGAAACATCACTATTGTAGAACCAATATAGGCAAGCCCAAGTGCAGCAAAAAATCCCAAGAAATTTCTTGCGAACATAATACCACCCTTAAGTTCTATAAGCGGAAGCATAGACATTATAGAAGTGGCAACATAGTCGTTACCTATAAGGTTTGAAATAAACTCTGTCATTTTCTTCTCCCAATTTGTTGAAAATATCTACAAATACTAGTATAATGTAAATACAAATAAAAATCAACCCAAAAAGGAATTTTTATGCATCTTCAAAAAATGCTTTCCGTTTTAAGAAAGGGAATAGAAAAATACAACTTAATAAAAGAGGGTGATAAAATTGCCGTTGGCGTTTCCGGTGGAAAAGATAGCGTTACGCTTTTGAAACTTTTAGCAGAATACAAAAGGTTTTCCCCACAAAAGTTTGACTTAGTTGCAATAACTGTAAACCTAAATTTTACTGGCAAGAAAACTGACTTTTCCCCTATCAAAGATTTATGCGATAGCCTAGGCGTTTTATACTATATAGAGGAAACGGATATTGGTGAAATTGTCTTTGACGTAAGAAAAGAAACCAATCCTTGTGCACTATGTTCTAAAATGAGAAAAGGGGCACTTAACTCGCTTGCAAAGAAATTAGGTTGCAATAAGGTTGCCTTAGGACACCACGCAGACGACTTAATTGACACTTTAATTTTATCTATGCTCTACGAAGGAAGACTATCTACCTTTGCACCAAAAAGTTACCTAGATAAAATAGGTTTGACCCTAATTAGACCTATGATTTATCTTAAAGAAATGGATATAAAAGGTTTTAGCAAAGAACTTCCTATAATAGACAGTTGTTGCCCTGCTAATACGGCTACAAAAAGAACGGAAGTTAAAAACGTAATTAAGGAATTATCTAAACTAAACCCAGGCGTAAGAGATATGATATTTACGGCTCTTATTCACCCAGAAAGATATAATCTTTTTGACAAGTTTGAACAAGACGCAAAAAATTTAGATTAATTAAAACTTTAAAAAGGATAGCAACCTACGTTGCTATCCTTTTTTTAATATTATTTGAAATTAAGTTTTTTGTTTTTAATATTTCTTATCTATTTTTAGTCTTTTCAATAGAAGCAAGTATTGAAGTTCCAGTTATTGCTTCTAACTCTTCAGAATCCTTAATTCTTCTATCTAATAGATTAACAAATACAGAGACTACTAATGATAAAGCAAATGCAATTAGACCGCCTACTAAAACAAATATTTTAAGTCTATTAGAAGTACCGACAGAATAATCGTTTTGAGTTTTAACACAATGAATATTGTATCCCTTAAACTCGCCTTTTTCTTTTTCGTTAATAACGTCTTCTGCCGCGTTAATAACTTTATCTAATCTTTCTATTGCCATATCTTTCTTGGTGTCTGTATAAGAAACCTTAAAAATAAAACTATTATCTTCTACGTTTACGGAAATTGAAGAAGCCGATATACCTTTATCAACCTCGCCGTTTTGGTTTTTAATTTCTTTTGCCCGTTCAACAACAACTGGTTTTACGTATATATCAGCAATTGTCTTAAAATACGTTTGGGTTACTTGAATTGCCGCAAGCAAATCCTTTTCTTGAGGCACCATCGTTTCGTGCCCTAAGGTGATTTTAACCATCAAATTACAACTTGCAGTATATTTGGTTTTATCCTTTACTTTGCCAATCAAACCACCGATTACACCGCCTAAAATTGTAGCGATAATAATAATGAATATAAACGTTTTATACATCTTGAAAAAAGACAAAGCTTTTTTTGATTGGACTTGACTAGTTATATTTCCCACTGTCTTTTTCCTCCTTGATGTATTCTATTGTCGCTAAAAGATTTGCACCGGTAATTTCTTCTAATTCCTCTTTACTCTTAACGCTTATATCGAGTTTCATAGTAATTACTGCAACTGCAAACGCAACTACTATACCTAACAACGCAAACACAAATATATTCTTTATTTTTGAAACGTTGCTATAAACCGCACTAAGTCCGTCGTCGCTTAGGTTTGGAGGAGCAATAAAATATTTGCCCCATTCAACGCCACCTGTTCCGTTTTGATTTTGGCCAACAACTATTTTTTCTTTTGATTCTTCGTTTATAGCATAAGTTAATATTTTAGCCTTTGCAATTGCAACTTTTGCACTTGCATCTGTATATCTAATTTCTAACGTTAAACTGTGTAATTCTGAAGAAGCAGCGCTTTTTACACGAATTTTAGACTTTTGAATGTGGGTTATGCTTGGATTTCTATCAACGTTAACGTCATACACCTTTACTTGCTTTATTACGTCTAAATATCCGTTTATATCGTTGTTTTTAGCATAGCCTAAATCAACGTATTTTTGATAATAATAATTTGCCCTATCTATAACTACGCCTTGTGTACAAAAATCTATCATTGTACCAAAAAACTTTTGAGTATTTTCGTAGTCGTTAGCACTACCAGAACCTTCTGTTATTTTCGTAGTGAAAGTGGTGTTTTCAACAGCAGTATAACTTGGCTTTTTTAAATAAGAATAACCAACGCCAAGCAGTATAAATACTGCAAGGATTATTGCCATTAACTTCCACCTATTTTTTAAAAGAACGGTAAACTTATAAATCAAGCTTTCTTCTTTTACGTTGTTTTCATTTTGATTAACTTGGCTTTCCACCTTAATCCCCTTTAATATACTTATTTATTGTATTATATATATTGTAACATATTTTTGAAAAAAAGCAAATACAAAAAACTTAATCCTAAAGAGTTTTTTATTGCTTTTTACTTTTTTTATATTTCTTCACTTGTTAAATTGCCGTTTTCTACATAAAGTTTTTTGTTGCAAATACTTTTTGGCGCTTTTTTGTGCGAAACTATAATTAAAGTTAATTTTTCTATTGATTTTAAATTTTTAAGCACCTTTTCTTCCGTTTGTTCATCAAGCGCGCTTGTAGATTCGTCTAAAAGTATTATTGGCGCAGAAGACAACAGCGCCCTTGCTATTGCTATTCTTTGAATTTGTCCTTCTGAAAGGCCTAGACCTCTTTCGCCTATTTTTGTATCAATTCCATTTGGAAGTTCGCCTATAAACTCTTTGCAACAACTTAAGTCTAACACTTTTTCTATTTCATTTTCAGTTGCGTTTGTATTTATTAACGTTATGTTTTCTCTAATACTGCCACTAAACAGCATATTGCCCTGTGGAACGTAAGAAAACATTGACCTAGATGCGTAATCTAACTTTATATTACTGTCTTCTAAAGCAAAATTAATCTCCCCGCTATTTGGCTGATAAACACCTAAAAGCAGTTTAATAATAGTTGTTTTCCCGCTTCCACTTGCCCCTGACAAAAGAACAAAATCTCCCTTTTTAATAGAAAAGTTAATGTTTTTCAACACCTCCTCGTCCTTATAAGCAAAACTAACATTCTTAAAGTCAAGGCTTTGCATTAAAGCATAAACTTCCTCTTTTTGGATAAGATTTCCACTATTTTCACATTCGATATTTTCTATTTCAATAATTCTTTCTGCAGATGCTAACATAGAATAGTACTCTGGAATAATAGAAGATAAAGACGCAAAAGGCATTTGCACGTTGTTTACAAGTTGAAGTATTGCAGCAAGTTCGTCATAAAACATACTACCACCAATAATCATAAACGAACCATAAACAAGTGCAAAGAAATATCCTAAAGTAAAAATAAAATTAAATATAGCATTTCCCGTTACAGAATAAGTTTTTCTTTTCATAATAGCCTTGTAACTATTATCTAAAAGTTTATCCGTTTTCTTCTCTATTTTGCCATCAACTGAAAAAACCTTTACCGCTAAAAGATTTTCTATGCATTCTTGCATAAACGACCTTGATTTTCCATCTGCTTCTTGAATATCTTTGTGAAGATTTTTAAGTTTTGTTCTAGTAAGGACAATAAGAATAGAAACCAAAATTCCTAAGCCACAAAATGCCAAAGCAAAAATAGGGTCTAAAACCACAAGAGCAATAACCGCAGATAATAACCTAGCCATTGCGGAAAATAGATTAGGAAGTATAGTGGACACCCCTGTTGAAACAACAGATATATCGCTTATAATGCGATTCATAAGTTCGCCACTATGATATTTGCTTATTTTTTCAAACTTTTTGGAAACTATATCTGAAAACATATTAAAACGCATATCTGTTGCTATTTTCGCCTTAATATGTTCGGATAAAGAATTAATTACAATTCTAAGAATCAATTGGGAAACAATAATAACTCCAAGCCAAATAGCGCCATTTATCAATTCCCCTTTATTGCCGTTTAACGCACCACCTAAAACCGCTTTAATTTGAAAAGCAAATAAAACAAAAAGCACAGAAAAGATAACATTCAAAAATATCAATAAAAATAATTTTGGATGTTGTTTTTTTGTTGATTTAGATATCCATTTAAGCGTGCTAATATTTTTCATAATTTCACCACTACTTTTTATTTTAACATAGGAATATAATTGTGTAAAGACATAAAATAAATATTATGTCGAATAGTAGTTAATAATATGTTTTTACTTGCCTTAATTCTTTATAAATAGTATAATTCTACTTATGACAACGAACCTAAAAAGCATTAAAAATAATCTAAAAAATATTTTTGATTTAACCGAGCCTTTTTTCTTTGGCTACGGTTTTCCTATCTTGGTCGGACTTTTAACGGCCTTTTTTTGGTATTTAGGAATTTCTGCAATTTCTATTTTTGTATTTTCAATGTTTGGACTTTATATATTTGTAGCATACAGAGATAGTTCGCCTATTTTGCCACTTTTGTTTGGAATCTCTATTTCTTTTTCCAGTTTAGATAGACTTTCCAGTTTTACAGAATTTTTATATTTCACACCTGCACTTATCGGGCTTGTTTTACACTTTATTTTACACCCTATAAAAAAATTTAAAATAGGAAAATTATTTTTCCCTCTTTTAGTAATTTTTTTCGTTATGTCGATTGCAGGACTTGGAAGTAGTTATTATCTTGGTTTTTCTAGCGGACTTGCAACAATTTTTGGGGTTGGTCTTTCTACAATTATCGTCTATCTTTATTTTAAGCAATATATAGGCGAAAAGAAAAACTTTAGATTTGATAAATATCTTTGTATTACGATAATTTCAATTGCAGGGGCTGTTTCTATTCAACTGTTTAACCTACACTTTCTAAAGTGGAGTGGCGTAGACGTTAACAAGGTTAATATTCATTTCTTTGGCTGGGGATATTCTACGCAAATAGGAACACTGTTTCTTTTAGCATATCCTTGCACCTTTTATTTAATGGTTAAAGATAAAATTGTTTTGCCCTATTTATTTATTGGTCTATTTTTTATAATAATTATATTTTTATCGGCAGTAGACGGACCTGCTGCACTTCTTCGTTTTGGCACTCCAATTCTTATGATTTACACACATAATAGGCTAAACGATAAAAATAAACGCGTTTTTTGGAATTTCTACGGCTTTGCACTTTTAATTCTATGCGCCACAATAATTATTTTCCTAGACGAACTAATGCCTAGTTTCAATCACTTATTTAATTCCTTTTTAGATGACACGGGAAGAACGCAAATATATTTAAAAGCAATTGAAATATTTAAGGCATTTCCGTTTTTAGGTGGCGGATTTGCAACTCATCCTGGGCAAGTTGGACTAATTCCTTACAATTATCATTCTGTCTTCTTCCATGTTCTTGCAACAATGGGAATAGTCGGTCTTATTGGTTATGCCTTATATTATTTTGTTAGAATTAAACTTCTTACAAAAAATTATAAGGACGTTAATATCTATTTTACAATTTCTTTTATACTTTTTGAAAGTTATGCAATGATAGATTGCGCAGAGTTTAACGGCATTCCTCTTATGATAATCTTGACGGTAATGATGGTTTGCATTGAATTTGCAAATGATAAAAATAAATTTAATGATGAAGAACTGCCTCTTTGTATGAAAACAAAATATTTATCTCATAGATAAAAACAAAAACACCCGATTGGGTGTTTTTTTATTTTATATTTTTTTAATTTTTCTCTCTTCTATCTATTTTATAAGTTGGAACTATTTGTGCAACTAATTCTTTAATATCGTCCGTTTCGTTGTAAGCGGCTTCATATAATTTGGAAATATTTTCTATCAAATGCTTTTCATCAAAGACAATAGGTTGTCCTATAGAAATCATTTCGTTGGCAGTCTTTTTAAGTCCTTCTTCCGCCATAAGCCTTTCTTCATAAAGTTTTTCGCCTGGTCTTAGTCCAGTAACAACGATATCTATGTCCTTAAAAGGTTCATATCCGGAAAGTTTAATCATATTTATTGCAAGGTCGTAAATCTTTACTTGTTCGCCCATATCAAGAACAAAAATTTCCCCGCCCTTTGCATAGGCACCCGCTTGAAGCACTAGGCTTACCGCTTCTGGAATAGTCATAAAGTATCTTACGATATTTTTGTCTGTAATAGTTATAGGTCCACCTTTTTCTATTTGCTTTTTGAATAGTGGGATAACCGACCCGTTAGAGCCTAAAACGTTTCCAAATCTAACCGCTACGTACTCTGTGTCGTATTTTTTGTTTAGAGTTTGAATAATCATTTCACATATTCTTTTTGTAGCGCCCATAATATTAGTTGGATTTACAGCCTTATCGGTGCTAATTAGAATAAACTTTTCTACGTTGTTTCTACCTGCGGCGTCCGCTACCTTAAAGGTTCCGCTAACGTTATTTTTAACTGCTTCGTTAGGGCTATTTTCCATAAGTGGAACGTGTTTATGCGCTGCTGCGTGAAATACAATATTTGGTTTATACTTGCTAAATACACTATTTATTTTACTGCTATCTCTAACAGAGGCAATAATAACTTCTAGATTTAAGTTTTTATGTTCTGACAACAACTCTTGTTGAATATCATAAGCATTGTTTTCGTAAATATCAAGTACAATAAGTTGTTTTGGGTTATGTTTTGCAAGTTGTCTACAAAGTTCACTACCAATAGAACCGCCACCACCAGTAACTAAAACAACTTTGTTTTCTATATAATCCATTATTTCATCTAAATCAACTTTAACTTGTTCTCTTCCTAAAAGGTCGGAAACGTCTATATCTCTTGCTACGGATATGCTAATTTGATTTTTTGTATATTGATAAATACCTGGAATAATTTTTATTTTACATTTGGTTTTTTGACATTCTTTAACTATAACACTCGTTTCTTTTTTAGAGATTGATGGAATAGAAACTATAATTTCATCAACGTTAAAAATCTCGGCATATTTTTTTACTTCGTTAATTTTACCAACAATTTTTACGCCTTCTATTGTTAGGCCTTTTTTGTTTTCGTCATCATCTAACACACAAACGGGAAGCATTTTTAACTTTCTTGAAACTTGCATTTCTTTAATAAGGCTAACGCCCGCTGCTCCACCGCCAATTATCATAATTCTTTTTAGACCTTGGTCAGCCTTTTCTTTTAGATATACAATATGACAATACGTTCTATACCCAAACCTTAATAAAATAGCAAACACACCGAAAATACAAGTATAGATAAATGCAAAAGATAATGAAATTCCTGCAGAAATTATAGATGAAATCGTTGTAGTTGCAAGTATAAGCCCTAGCCAAATTAATATTTTAATGCCGTCTAAAAACCCTGCAAATCTCCACATTATAGAATATAATCCAAGAATAAACGCAAACGCATAAGTAATTGCAAAAACAATTATTATGTGTAAATATTCCTTAAAAATTAATTCAGTTATAGATGATTGCGTAATTAAACAAGTGAGCACTAAACCTACACATATAAAAATAAAATCTAATAAAACAAATAATAATGTCTTTTTTAATTTATTCATATATTTCCCCCGTTTACTAGTTAAACTTCTCCCTTATTTTTTGACAAATTTGTTTTTCTTCAAGCCCACACTCTAATAATTGTTCGCTACACGTACCAAGTCCTACAAAAGTATCTTCTATTCCAAACACCATAACGTTATAATTTTGATACTTTTCTTGCATATAATTATTTACAAGGCTTCCAAATCCGCCTATTTTTACGTTTTCTTCAAGAGTTACTATTAAACAATCTTTTATCTCTTCTAAAACTTTTGTATCTAATGGTTTTATAGTTCTTGCATTTATTATTTTACAATTAACACCTAATTGCTTTTCTATCTTCCTTGCAAGATTAACCATATTAGGCCCAACACATAAAATCGCTATACCTTCGCCCTCTTTTAAGGTTTGCCATAGTCCATCTTCAAAAGGAAGAACCTCATGGCCCTCAATCCCATCACCCTTAGGATATCTTATCGCTACTGGTGAATTTAATGATAATGCGTAATTTATACTTGCATCTAATTCCTTTGTAGAAATTGGGGCAATAATTTTCATGTTAGGCAAATGAGAAAGATAACTAATGTCAAACGCGCCTTGATGAGTTTCTCCGTCTGCACCAACAAGACCTGCTCTGTCTATACAAAAAATTACGCCAAGGTTAGATATGCATACGTCGTGCAATATTTGGTCATACGCCCTTTGAAGAAAGGTCGAATAAATACACACAACGGGTTTATATCCACCCACTGCTAGCCCTGCAGAATAGGATACTGCAAATTCTTCCGCTATACCTACGTCAACAAAATTGTTTGCAAAATCGTTTGCTATTTTACTTAGTCCCGTTCCATCTTGCATAGCAGCGGTTATTGCTATAACTTTATTATTGGCTTTAATAATTTTTTCAAGCGAATCGCCAAGCGCATTAGAAAAACCCGAACTTGTAACCTCTAACGCCTTGCCAACACCGTGGTAAATATCAGAATCCTTTTCAGCCTCTGGTAGTCCCTTGCCTTTTTGAGTTTTCACGTGAACCAAAACGGCTTTATCTTTGGAAAGTTCTTTAACCTTTTTTAGCACGGAAACCATTTCTTTAACGTTGTTTCCATCAATAACGCCAACGTACTTAAAGCCAAATCTTTCAAAAATTTCGTTTTTATTAAAGATTCTTTTTACTAAGTTTTTGAACCTAGCGAAAAATTTTGCTATTTTTTCACCAAAAACTTTTCTAAAAGCCTTTTTGCTTTTAACGTAAGTCTTTTTTATTGTTCCCTTAGAAAGACTTTTATAAAAACCGTTTACACTTGGGGAAATAGACATTCCGTTATCATTTAAGATTACTATAAAATTTTTAGGTTTTTTTTCTAAAGTTGTAAGTGCCTCTAAATTTAATCCGTTAAAAAGCGAGCCGTCTCCAACTATGTTTATAATATTAAAATTATCTTTGCCTTCATCTCTTGCCTTGGCAAGACCTAAGCTATTTGCAATAGAAGTGCCAGCGTGTCCGGTAGTAAAAGTATCGTATTCGCTTTCGCCCCTTTTTTGAAAACCAGATATGCCACCATTTTTTCTAATTGTAAAAATATCTCTATTAGAAAGTATTTTATGAGCATATGCTTGATGTCCAACGTCAAAAACCACCTTGTCTTTTGGCAAGTCGAATACGTAATGAATAGCAACTATTGTTTCCACAATGCCAAGGTTTGAAGATAAATGCCCGCCATTTTGCTTTATTGCGCAAATTATTTTTTCTCTAAGAGACTCGCATAAAAAAGGAAGGTTTTTTTCTTGTAATTGTTTAATATTTGAAAAATCAAAATTTTCGCAAATTTTTTCCATTCCTTTCCCCTTTGCCACGAGTAATTACATACAGAAATATTTTATCACCTAAACAATATATTGTCAAGACGGGTTTTTGCACGTTTTAAGCAAAAATCGACTAATTTTGGGTATTTTTTACAAATAATGTCAAAAAAGTAGCGTTTGCGCTAGAGTTTAGACTTTTTGCATTAAATTTTTATACAAAAAAATGGCAATACAACATACTGCCATTTAATATGTATAATTTTTTTTCTTAAACTGGGTCTTCCACCGGAATGTCTTTAATTTCTTCAAACACTTCTTTAATCATAGCAATTGCCCTTTCCATTTGCTCTTCCGTGTGTGTTGCCATATAACTAGTTCTAATTATGCTTTGACCTACTGGAACTGCTGGGCTAACAGTTGGGTTTACGTATAGTCCTTTTTCAAATAATTTTTGGCAGGCAATAAACGTTCTAACGTTTCCATACGTACAGATTGGAATAATTGGCGTTCCTCCATTACCTTCCATTACAGGAATGCCTTCTTCAATAAGCCTTCTTCTCATATAATTGCTAATGTGTTGAAGCTTAGCAACTCTTTCAGGTTCTCTCTTTAAGATTTCTAGTGCTTTTCTTGCACAAGCAACTGCGGCTGGCGTAATACTTGCACTAAAAATAAATGGACGAGAGGTGTGACGAACAAACTCGCAAACTTCCTTTTTTGCTGCCATATATCCACCAAGGCTTGCCAAAGATTTAGAAAAAGTTCCCATATAAATATCAACGTCTTTTTCTAATCCAAAATGTTCTGCAGTGCCTCTACCATGTGCACCCAATACACCAAGTCCGTGTGAATCATCAACCATAACTCTTGCGCCATATTTTTTTGCAAGTGCAACTATTTCTGGAAGTTTTGCTATATCACCGCCCATTGAAAATACACCATCAGTTACGATAAGTATACCTGCAGTTTCTGGAATTAATTGTAATTGGCGTTCTAAGTCTTCCATATCTGCGTGATTATATCTAACCATTCTTGCAAAAGAAAGCCTGCAAGCATCATAAATACTTGCGTGATTTTCTTTATCGCATACTATATAATCCGTTCTGCCAGCAATTGCGCTAATTATACCAAGATTAGTTTGAAATCCTGTAGAAAAGGTAACTGCATCTTCAGTATTCAAAAACTCTGCAAGTTCTTTTTCTAGTGCAATATGAGCATCTAACGTTCCGTTCAAAAATCTAGAACCTGAGCAACCAGAACCATATTTTTCTATAGCCTTAACACCAGCTTCAATAACTTCTGGGTGTGAAGTAAGACCTAGATAGTTGTTAGAACCTATCATTATAATGTCTTTGCCTTCCATTTTAACTTCTGGCGCTTGTTTAGTTTGTAGTGTATGAAAGTATGGATAAATACCTTTTTCTTTTGCCATTTTAACCGTGGCCAAATTGTCACATTTCTTAAATAAATCCATAATTTTTTCCTTTTATATCAATTTAATTAATATGTTTATTATAATACAAAAGTCCAAGAAATGCAACAAATAAATATAATTTTATCGAAAGTCCTTTAACTTAGGTTTTGCTTTTTATCTTTATAAGAAAAGTAAAGTGCTGCACCTCTATCGTTTTGCAAAGTAAGTTTTGCTTGCAAACAACGCACTTCTTCTTCCAAAAATGAAACTTTTGCCCTTAAAATAGTATTTTCTTTTATTGCTTTTGAAGAAATGCTTTCAACTAAAAGGTCTATTCGCTTTTTTAATGCTTCTTCTAAACACCTATTTTTTGGTTTTATCGCATATGTTTCTTGGACTTGTTTTTTAACGTTTCTATATTTGTTTTGAATTCTAAGCGCTAGTTTAGGGTCTCCTTTTGACATATCCATAATCTTGCTTCTAATAGATTTTCCTTCCTCTTTTGCCCTATCTAACTCTTCCACCAGTTTTTGTTCCTCTGCCTTAGAAAAAGTTTTTATCTTACTTACGCAAATAGGTCTGCCACTTAAATATTTGTTGCAAAAATCATTGTCTGTTTGGCTAGATTTTGCAATAGCATAGTACATATTTCTAATCGTTCCAAAAGACTTATTTTTAAGTTTTGCGTATTCCTTAAATAGGTCTGTTAAAAAACCTTTTTTCCCTTTTATAAATTCTAAAAGACCTATTACGTCTTCTTTTTTATAACCATATAATTCTTTCATAAAATTTCCCTCACTTTTTATATGATTATTTACACTATAAATAAAATTTATACTATAAAAAAGGGCAAAAAAATATTATAAAAAGACAAAAAAAAGGGAGCCCTGCTCCCTTTAATTTTTTATTTAACTTTTACTGATTTAACCGTTATATAAGGCTTTGGACTATTTACGTCATAAAAGGCCGAAACTATTTCAGACATTGCATAGCATTGATATTGTAAACCTTCTGGTTCAAATATAGCACTTTTATCACTCATATTTTCATAATCTTCCAACCCTAAACAATGAAACTCTAATCCGTTATTTTTTACGTTATTATCTTGATTGTATTCGCCCGTAAAATAAATTGCATAACTTTGGGTTAAACTTGAATCCTTTAGATATTGACTAATTAAATTATACGTTTCTTTATTATCTTCGTCTGTTAAATCGAATTGTGCGAACACACAGAAATTACCATTAAAGCCAGACATTTCTGACGTTGGAATATACCAAGTTGCCCTACCCGTATGTGCGGAATTAGAACTTGTTTCTTGTTCATCTACACCCCAGGTACGCCAAATGCCAATAGAACCTGGTTTGCTTTTTAAGTTAGACCCAACGGTGCCACCAATATCAAACTCACCTTCTATAGTTTTAACAAAAGTGTTTTGTTCGAAAAGGCCGTTGTTGAACTTAAGGTCACCAAGCATAATTGCATTTTGAGCATCACCAAAGAAATAAGGAACCGTTCCTTCATAGTATCCGTTGTTAATATTTTCTAGGATAGAATCAACGGTTTTTGGCGCTAAATGGCGATATAAATTAATTGAAAGCGTTTTATCTTCAAGTTTTGCTTCCGTTGCATTGTAAATAGAAAAAGTAACTTCTACTCTTTTTAGGTCTTCACCGCACGCTACGAAAGAAAAGCAAAATACGCAAACCATTATAACTGCCAAAGCATTTACAATTTTTTTAATAAATTTTTTCATTTTAATCTCCAAAAGATTTTGCCTAGAATATATTTTACTAATAATTTAGTAACTTGTCAATAAAAGATTGCATCTTTAACTTTTTTTAGCAAAACAAAAAAGAGCAAAATGTAAAATTTTGCCCTTTTTGTAATTTTTTCTTAAAATTATTCAGCAACAACTGTAGCGCCAGCTTCCTTGAATCTTGCAATAATCTTGTCTGCTTCTTCTTTTGTAGCATTTTCTTTGATTACGCCTAAAGATTCAACTAAAGTTTTAGCTTCAGCAAGACCTAATGTTGTGAATTCTCTAACAGCTTTGATAACGTCGATTTTCTTAGCGCCGATATCTTTGATTACGCATTTGAATTCTGTTTTTTCTTCAGCAGCTGGTGCAGCAGCAGCGGCAGGAGCAGCAGCAACAGCAACAGGAGCTGCAGCGCTAACGCCAAATTCTTCTTCTAATGCTTTAACTAATTCGTTAAGTTCTAAAACTGTCATACCTTTTACTTCTTCTAACATTTTTTGAATGTCTGCCATTTTTTTATCCTCCATTTATCCTTTAATACATTTTTAATTTAATTTTTATTTTTTACGCTTTTTTTTCAGCAATCGCGTTAAGCGCAATAACGAGACTGCGTGGCATAGCCGATAATACACCAACAAAGTTTGATATAGGTGCTTGAAGTGAACCAAGCATTTTTGCAATAAGTTCTTCTTTTGATGGCATTGATGCAAGTGCTTTAACACCTTCTACGTCTATTTTACCGCCTTCTACGAAAGCACTTTTAATTGCTACTTTGTTTTCGTATTTTTTAACTGCATCTATAATAACTTTAGATGCGCCCGTTTCATCTGAGCCAAATGCTACAGAAGTTGGGCCGTTTAAGTCTTCATCAAAATCTGTTATGCCTAAGTCGTTGAATGCACGACGAACTAACGTGTTTTTAAGAACTTTATATTCTACGTTGTTCTTTCTAAATTCACGGCGAAGTTCTGTGTCTTGAGAAACTGATAAACCGCTAAACTTAACTAAAACTACAGATTTTGCAGACTGAATTTTTTGCTTAATTTCTTCTACTGCTTGCTTTTTAGCTTCTAAATTTGCCGACATTTTTTACCTCCTGAATAGATTAAAACGCCCTTGTTCCAAAGCAGAAACAAGGGCGTTATACGCCTTTATTAATTCTGCCTCGGTTGGTTTTACGTTAAGTAAATTATAACCTACTGTCTTGGGCTATTTGATTTTTCTTGTAAATTGTATCACTTGCTAACTAGTTTGTCAACTAAAATTTAGCATTAATTTTAACGCCTGGGCCCATTGTGCTTGCAAGAGAAACGCTTTTTACGTATTGTCCTTTTGCTGCAGCTGGTTTAGCTTTTACTATTGCTTCCATTAAAGCTTCGTAGTTTTCTTTAAGTTTTTCTACGCCGAAACTCTTCTTGCCAATTGCGCAGTGGATAATTGCAGTTTTGTCAAGTCTGTATTCAACTTTACCTGCTTTTGTATCTCTAATAGCCTTGGTAACGTCCATTGTAACCGTACCAGATTTTGGGTTAGGCATTAAGCCTTTAGGTCCTAATATTTTACCGATACGACCAACTAGTCCCATCATATCTGGCGTTGTGATGATTACGTCATAATCAAACCAGTTTTCAGTTTGAATTTTTTGTACCATTTCTTCTGCGCCTACAAAGTCTGCACCAGCAGATTTTGCTTCGTCAGCCTTTTCGCCTTTTGCTAAAACAAGAACTTTTACGTCTTTACCTGTTCCGTTAGGAAGTACGATAACTCCTCTAACTTGTTGGTCTGCTTGTTT
>JAEIGA010005217.1_pt1 | contig 19940 bp, 15 predicted proteins | sample 9270691 | NCBI WGS metagenome assembly JAEIGA01 (sample SAMN17057246, study PRJNA624740) | gut metagenome | biome: biome; isolation source: fecal sample | host: Bos grunniens | place: China: Xizang | collected 2019 | reverse complement strand
TCAGCGGAAAGAGGTTTTCGACTTTTCCGTTGAGATTATTAACTAAATCACTTCTGACCGAAGTCATTTTAACAGGTAAGCCTGTTAATTCACTAAGCTTTTCGGTTTCATCAACCGAATTTAATATATCCTCAGCAGTTGTCAGTTCCCCAAGATTGGAGTTATTGACAATTGCTGTGAATTTAACATGACAAGCGTTTTCAATTTCCGTCATAATTTCTGCTGCATCCTTGGCAGTAGGAGTAAGTGGACGATACTTATTGAAAACAAAAAGCATTTCGTAATTATTTTCTGCCTTGATAGCATCTGCATAACGACCAAGCGCATAAGCACCTCTGTCGTCGCCGCCAATGTCCATTATAGCACACTCTGTAGGATTATCAAGAATCGAATATACATCCTGAGGAAGCGCAGGTAAATCCACATTTGACGACGCAAAAGCCGATGAAATAAGGCGTATACCCGCTTTCTCAAAATCTTCAAGACTATCTCTTGTTCGGAAATATGGGTTTACGATATCAAGGTCAGCAACAACTACATCTTCACCGAGAGATTTAAGATGCATTGCATAGTTTACCGCAATATTTGTTTTACCGCTACCGTAATGACCTGCAAAAAGCGTTATTCTTTTATATTGCATCTTATCACCTCTTGTAAAATAAATTATAACTTATTTCTCTGAATCTTACCACTTGTAGTCTTTGGTAGTTCATCTCTGAACACAACTATACGTGGATATTTATAAGGAGCGGTTTTCTCCTTAACATACTGCTGAATTTCCTTTTTAAGCTCTTCTGTGCCTTCGGTGCCCTTAACAAGAACAATGCTTGCTTTAACAACCTGACCACGAACTTCGTCAGGAGCAGCTGAAACGCCACATTCAAGAACATAAGGAAGTTCCATAATAACGCTTTCGATTTCGAAAGGTCCTATACGATAGCCTGATGACTTAATAACATCATCGACACGACCAACGTACCAGTAGAAGCCATCTTCATCCTGCCATGCAACGTCGCCTGTATGGTAGTAACCATCGTGCCAAACTTCTTTTGTTTTTGCTTCGTCGTTATAGTAACCTGTAAAGAGACCGCATGGTGCACCATCTTTAACATTAACAACGATTTCACCATTTTCACCGACAGGAACTTCATTACCGTCAGCATCAACAAGCTTAACATCATAAATAGGAGCAGGCTTACCCATTGAACCAATTTTATGGTCTGCACCTGTCATATTACCAATAATCATTGTGCTTTCGGTCTGACCGAAGCCTTCAAGAATCTGAAGACCTGTTGCCTTTTCAAATTGGCGATAAACCTCAGGGTTAAGAGCCTCACCTGCTGTTGTCATATGCTTAACAGATGAGAAATCGTATTTTGAAATATCTTGCTTAATCATCATTCTGAGCATTGTTGGTGGTGCGCAGAATGTTGTTATATGGTATTTTGCAAACATTGGAAGAATGTCTGCTGCATCAAAGCGGTCAAAATCATAAACAAATGTTGCTGCTTCGCAGAGCCACTGACCATAAAGCTTACCCCACATTGACTTTGCCCAACCAGTGTCAGAAATAGTGAAGTGGAGACCTTCAGGGTCAACATTATGCCAATACTTTGCAGTATGGAAATGACCTAAAGCGTATTTATAGTTATGAGCCGCAATTTTGGGATAACCTGTTGTGCCTGATGTAAAGAACATAAGCATAAGGTCATCTCCGCCAGGAGCATCCTCGCCTCTTTCATAGTGAGTGCTGAAAAGAACTCTTTCTTCGTCGAAGTTTCTCCAACCTTCACGCTCACCGTTAACAATAATCTTGTGCTGAAGGTCAGGACAAGTTTTAGCAGCAAGGTCAATCTGATGGGCGGTATCGCCATCTGCAGTACAAAGAATAGCCTTAACTCCTGCAGCCTGGAAACGATATTCAAAATCGTGCTCCTGAAGCTGGTTTGGTGCAGGAATTGCAATTGCACCTAACTTATTAAGAGCTATCATTGCATACCAATACTGATAGTGGCGCTTGAGAACGAGCATAACTCTATCGCCCTTTTTGATACCTAAGGACTTGAAGTAGTTTGCTGCCTGAGCAGAATTCTTTTTCACATCTTTAAAGGTAATTCTTCTTTCTGTCTTATCCTTTGAGATATGAAGCATTGCAAGCTTATCCGGCTCTTTATCTGCAAGAGCATCAACAAGATCAAACGCAAAGTTGAATTTTTCTGTATTTTTAAACTGAATTGATGTTGGTGTACCATTTTCGTTTTCAACAACATCAACGTAATTCTTGTAAATACGGGATTTTGTATCTTTTTTAGTTGTTTTTGTATCTTTAACAGCCTTAGCAGGTTGAAGCTCAGGAATAGGCTCACCTGTCGGGTTAAGAACAATAGCATAGAATGTACAATCCTTACCATCAACAGCAATCATACCATGAGGAGTAAGAGAATCATAATAAATACTATCGCCAGGGCCGAGAATTTCTGAATGTTCACCAACCTGAACTTTTAATTTACCCTCAATAACAATGTCAAGCTCCTGACCATCGTGAGAGGTAAGCTCAATATCTTTATTCTGATTTTCTTCGCTATATGTAGCTTCAACAAAAAGAGGCTCAGCAATTTTATTTTTAAACTTTGCAGCAAGGTTGAAATAAGTCATTCCATGAGCTTTTTCAATCTTCTGACCCTTACCTGCTTTTGTGTAAACATAGTTTGTAAGCTTTGGTGTGCTACCCTCAATAATACTTGTTACATCAACATTGAAAGCAAGAGCGCAACGATAAATGAAAGCAAAGTTAAGGTCCTTTTCGCCGTTTTCACAGGCTAAATATTCTGCTTCAGAAACACCTGTTTTTTCAGCCATCTGAGCAACTGTATAGCCCTCAATTTCGCGAAGTTCTTTGATTCTGGCGGCCATTTCCTTGATTTTAAAATCAAGACCCGTCATTTTATCCATCAGTTTTTCCTCCTGTTTTACGGGACAAATATAAAAACCCGTCCCAAAGATAATCTTTGAGACGAGTTAATTGTAACCCGCGGTACCACTCAAATTGCAGAAAATCTGCCACTCTCAAGGTCAAACAACCTCTATGCATTTACGCAGCAATCACGGAGAGGTTCTACTAAGCATACGCCTTTCTTCCTCCCGGCTCGGAAACTACAAACAACAGAAGCCTCGCTATGGCTTGCACCAAACGCCATTTCTCTGAAAGCTCAACACACTGCGCCCTTTTCTTCAACGCCTTTAATATTTAATTTCTCAAAGAATACCATAATTGACCTGAAAAGTCAATAGTTATTTTTTATACATTATATAATTAAAATTATAGCTTGTTCCTCATAATTTTGCCACTGATAGTTTTTGGAAGCTCATCTCTGAACACAACAATTCGTGGGTATTTATATGGAGCTGTATTTTTCTTAACGTAATCCTGAATTTCCTTTTTAAGTTCTTCAGTTGGTTCTGTACCCTTAGTAAGGACAATACTTGCCTTAACTACCTGACCACGAACCTCGTCAGGAGCAGCTGAAACACCACATTCAAGAACATACGGAAGCTCCATAATAACGTTTTCAATCTCGAAAGGTCCTATACGATAGCCTGATGACTTGATAACATCATCAACACGACCAACATACCAGAGATAACCATCTTCATCGCGCCATGCTGTGTCGCCTGTATGATAGAGACCATCGTGCATTGCTTCGTCAGTTTTTTCCTGGTCGCCGTAATAGCCGAGGAAGAGACCACAAGGCTTCTTCTCGTCAATTCTTACAACGATTTCACCTGTTTCACCATCTGCTACGCTTCTGCCATCAGGGTCAACAACATCAATATCGTAAAGCGGTGATGGTTTACCCATTGCACCGATTTTGATTTTTGTTCCGTTAAGGTTAGCGATTGAAAGAGTTGTTTCTGTCTGACCGAAGCCTTCGTATATACGAAGACCTGTTGCTTTTTCAAATTGCTTGAAAACCTCAGGATTAAGCGCCTCACCTGCTGTTGTTGCATGAACAATAGAGGATAAATCGTACTGTGAAATATCCTGTTTTATAAGCATTCTATACATTGTTGGCGGTGCGCAGAATGTTGTTATATTATACTTTGCAAACATCGGAAGAATCTTTGAGGCATCAAAACGCTCAAAGTCGTAAACGAATACACATCCTTCGCAAAGCCACTGACCATAGAGCTTACCCCATAGAGCTTTACCCCAACCTGTTTCAGATATTGTAAAGTGAACGCCATCACGCTGAACACAATGCCAATACTTTGCGGTAATGAAATGACCTAAAGGATACTTGTGACTATGGGTTGCGATTTTAGGATAACCTGTTGTACCTGATGTAAAGAACATTATCATCGGGTCATCGCCGCAGGCAGAATTTGCATCACGTACAAATCTACGGCTGAACAGACCAAACTCTTCATCGAAATTATGCCAACCGTCTTTTGAACCGTTAACAATAACTTTTGTTTTAAGTGTAGGACAGTTTTTCTGAGCCTCGTCAACATAATCTGTTGCTTTACCATCTGCAGTTACAACAACAGCGCTTACACCTGCAGCATTGAAGCGGTACTCATAGTCGTGAAGCACAAGCTGATTAGTTGCAGGAATTGCAATTGCACCAAGCTTATGGAGACCGAGAATTGCAAACCAGAACTGATAATGGCGCTTAAGAACAAGAAGGACTCTGTCACCTTTCTTGATACCCAAGGACTTAAAATAGTTAGCGGCCTGTGATGAATATTCCTTAATCTCCTTAAATGTAAATTTGCGCTCTGTCATATCGTCCGAAATATGAAGCATAGCCAATTTATCGGGATAGTTCCTTCCGATTTCGTCTACTACATCAAAAGCGAAATTAAATTTATCCTCATTATGGAATTCAATACCATTACAAACGCCATTTTCGTCAAGCGTTGTGGTTATGAATTTATCGCATATAAGCTTTTCTTCAGTATTAGCCTTGCCTGTATTAACAGTGCTCATATGAGTATCTGCAACCTCTTCGTCTTCAGCCATAACCATAGCTAAGAAGAGACAATCATCACCATCAACGGCAATCATACCGTGTGGAATTGAGCTATTGTAGTAAATACTGTCTCCCTCATGGAGAATTTCAATATGTTCTCCAACCTGAACCTTAAGAGCACCCTTGATTACAAGGTCAAACTCCTGACCTGTATGTGTGGCAAGCTCAATAGGCTTTGTCTGAAGCTCACTGTCATATTCGTATTTAACCCAATATGGGTTAGCTATTTTATTTCTAAATTTTGGTGCAAGGTTTTGGATAAGTATGCCTTCCTCGTTTGCAGTAGTCTGGCCTTTTCCTCTTCTTGTAACGTTATATGTAGTGAGCTTTGCGCTCTGGCCTTCAAGAATATCTGTAAGTTCAACACCAAAAGCAAGAGCACATTTATGAACAAAAGAGAATGGCATATCGTCTGTACCGTTTTCATAAGCGCGGTATTCTTCTATGCTTACTTCTGTTTTATTTGCCATTTCAACATCCGTAAGACCATAAATGTCGCGGAGCTCTTTAATACGCTCAGCAACCTCAACCAATTTGTTTGCATAGGATTTATCCATAATTCCCACCCTTTCAAGAGAGTTAAATGTGATAATCAATAGCACAAATAAAAAAAGCCCCAAAATGAAACAATTGTTTCACTTTGAGACGAATAAACTATCCGCGGTACCACTCAAATTGCAAGAAAACTTGCCTCTTAAGGTCTATCAACCCCGTTGCACTAACGCAGCAATTCTCGGAAGAAGCTTACTAGAAATGTTCAGCTCTTCAGCTCGGAAGGGATGGGTTCTGAAAACTTATCTGTAGGCTCGCAGCGACCGCCAACTCTCTGAAAGACACGGTTTTCAACCGACTTCGTCATAGCTTTTATTTGTGATATTTATAATTTAGTAAAGATTAACACAAACGATTTTGCATGTCAATAGTTTTTATAACAAAAATATCCCGGTTTCAATGTTGTTTTTTATATATAATGTATTGTGTTAAATACATACAGTAAAAAATAGATTTTTAGTCTTGACAATTCCGCTCTTACATAGTAAAATACAAAAAATTCAATATTTAAAGCGTTGAAGAAGAATGGGCAAGACGGATATATTCAGAGAGTCAGTGGTTGGTGCGAACTGATTGTATAGAGCTTGTGCCTCTCCCTTCTGAGCAGGAAACCTGAAGTGAAAATGTGTAGGGCGCCCCGTGTTTGCTACGTAAGTGCATAGAAGTTGTCGGACTTCGATAAGGTGGCAGATTTTTATCTGCAATTTGAGTGGTACCGCGAGTGTTAAGTTATTTACACCCGTCTCAAAGCAAAAGCGAAGCTTTGAGGCGGGTTTTCGTTTTCCACCTGAAAGCAACAATCAAAAAGGAGTTTTCATAATGAAAGAAATTAAAATTTCAGACATCACACTTAAAAAGATTTCAGAGGACAGAGATGTATCCTTGCTTTTCCGTGAAAAATCAGCTATTGCAAACTGTGCAGATAAAATCGGTGCAGAAGTTATAGAACTCCCTGCAGTAAAATCCCCTCGTGAAGATAAAATCATTTATAAAACAATTGCACAGAATGTGCAGAATGCTGTTTTAGCTATTCCTGTTGGCTTCAACAACGAAGATGTTGCTGTTGCATGGGACTGCATCAAGGATGCTAAGAAGCCTCGCCTTCAGGTTGAGCTTCCTGTATCTACGATTCAGATGGAATACACATATCACGTAAAGCAGGCAAAAATGCTTGAAAAGATTTCTGCACTTATAAAGGAAGCTAAAGCTTTATGCGGTGATGTAGAATTCTCAGCTCTTGATGCAACAAGAGCTGACGAGGACTTCCTTATTGCTGCAGTAAAGGAAGCTGAAGCTTGCGGTGCAGGTATAGTTACTATCTGCGACGATGCAGGCGTTTCAACTCCTGATGATATTGCTGCTTTGGTTGCGAAGGTAAAAGAGGCTGTAAGCATCTCTGTTTACGTACAGGTATCAGACCGAATCAGTATGGCAGTTGCCTCTGCATTTTCGGCAATAAAAAACGGCGCAGACGGGCTCAAATGTGCAATGGTTGGCAAGAATGTACTTCTTACAGGTGAGATTTCTGACGCAATAAATGCTTGCGGTTCACAGATTGATACTGAAATCAACCTCAACAACACAAAGATTCACGCAAGCATTGATGATATGTTATCAAGCATTAATCACGATGCATACGAAACCAAGAAAACTGTAAGCGAAAAGAAAAAGATATTACTTGATTCTGACTCATCTATGGATCAGGTAACTGGCGCTGCAAAAGTTTTAGGATATGAACTTTCTGACTCTGATATCGGAAATGTATATAAAGCACTTATACATGTATGCGAAAAGAAAGGTGCTGTTGGCTATAAAGAATTAGAAGCAGTTATTGCAAGCTCAGCTATGCAGGCTCCTTCAACATATCATTTTGAAACATACACAACCACCAGTAGCAATATGTCCAGCGCTATGTCTCAGGTTACATTGAAGTGCAACGGAGAAACTATTTGTGGTGTTAGCAACGGTGATGGTCCTATTGACTCTGTTTTCCGTGCTATTGAGCAGTGTATCGGTCATCACTATGAGCTTGATGATTTCCAGGTACAGTCAGTAACAGAGGGTAAAGAAGCTCTCGGTTCTGCGCTTGTAAGACTTCGCAACAACGGAAAGCTTTATTCAGGTAACGGCACATCTACAGATATTGTTGCTGCAAGTATCAGAGCATATATAAATGCTTTAAACAAAATCGTATTCGAGGAGGCATAATATGAAAATCGTTTTTTCGACTAAAAATGTAAGTCGAGCCTCGTTTCTTGACACTTGCCGTTATGCCTTCGATTATGGTTTTGAGGGCTTCGAAATTTACGATGCCATAAAAGAGCGTAGCGGACATCATGACAGTATTTTAAGACGCGACCGCATTGCTGATGCAAAAAGAAAGCTTGTTAACAGAAACCTTACTGTATCAGCACTCCGTATGCCTGCTCCTGTTGAAAGCGAAGAGACTACCGCAGAGCTTATAGAAAAATATGTGAATCTCGCTGCCGCATCAGGTATTGAGAATGTTATCGTGCGTGCAGAAGAGAAAATTTCTTTTGATATTCTGGATGAGAAAATGTCTGCTGCAATCAAGCAGGCTGAATCAACCGATGTTAATATCTTATTTGAAACTGTTGGTAACCTTGCAAGAACCGAAAATGTAATTGGTATTATCAACCACTTTGCTTCTGCGGTTATCGGTGCATCATGGAACGTAAGAGGAACATATTTTGATGCAGGCGAAACTGCTGAAACCACTATCAAAAACCTTGGTGCTTACATTAAATACGTACGCCTTGGAGATATGAAGGATAGAAAAACAGTTTTAATCGGCGAAGGCGATTTAGACGTTGAGAAATTGTTGAACTCTCTCTCTTCACTTAATTATGAGGGCTTTATATGTGCTGCATGGAATGAAGAGATCAGCGATGCAGACATTGTTCTCACCCACTTTACAAACTACATTTCCTCTTTGGGTCGCGAGAAGAAGTCTTACGACCGCGCATACTACAACCGAGATAAGACAGGTACCTTCCCTTGGAAAAAGTTTGATGTTATGGATGCAACGTTTTCCGACGTACTTGATACAATGGCAGAAAACTATCCTGACCAGTATGCGTTCAAATACCCTACTCTTGACTACACAAGAACTTATGAGCAATTCCGTCGCGATGTTGACGAATGTGCCGCTGCTTTAATTTCACTTGGTGTAAAGGCAGGCGACCACGTTGCAATATGGGCAACAAACGTTCCTCAGTGGTTCCTCACATTCTGGGCAACAACAAAGATTGGTGCAGTTCTTGTTACTGTTAACACAGCTTATAAAATTCATGAAATAGAATATCTCCTCAAGCAATCAGACACTCATACCCTTGTTATGATTGAATATTGCAAGGATATCAACTACAAGGAAATTATTGAAGAGCTTTGCCCTGAGCTCAAAAATCTTGAACCAGGTTCACCTTTATATTCAAAAAATCTTCCATTCCTTCGTAACGTTGTTACCGTTGGCTTTGATATGGACGGTTGCCTTAATTGGGAGCAGATGTTATCACGCTCTTCACTTGTTCCACGCGAAGAGGTTCGAAGACGCGCATCCCTCGTAAAGCCTGATGACGTTTGTAATATGCAGTACACATCAGGTACAACAGGCTTCCCTAAAGGCGTTATGCTTACACATCGCAACATTGTAAACAATGGTAAGACTATCGGCGACAGAATGGATTTATCAACTGCTGACCGTATGATGATTCAGGTGCCTATGTTCCATTGCTTCGGAATGGTGCTTTCTATGACATCTATGATGACTCACGGCGGTACACTTTGTCCAATTCCATATTTCTCACCAAAGTCTTCGCTTGCTTGCGTAAACGATGAGCGCATCACTTGCTTCAACGGTGTTCCAACAATGTTCATTGCGATGTTCAGCCACCCTGATTTTGCTAAAACAGACTTTTCATATATGCGTACTGGTATTATGGCAGGCGCAAACTGTCCTGCTGACCTTATGCGCCGTGCTTCCGTAGAAATGAACATGCGCGAAATCATTTCGGTTTACGGTCAGACAGAGGCTTCTCCGGGTTGTACTATGGGTGAAGTAAACGAAGACCTTGACCACCGCGTTGAAACTGTTGGTAGCGCATTCCCTGGTGTTGAATGCAAGATTATTGACCCTGAAACAGGCCTTGAGCTTCCTGATGGTCAGAGCGGTGAATTCGTTGCTCGTGGCTTCAACATTATGAAGGGCTACTACAAAATGCCGGAGGCAACTGCTCAGGCAATTGACAGCGAGGGCTGGCTCCATTCCGGTGATATATGTATGAGAACTCCTGACGGATATTACAAGGTTACCGGTCGACTTAAAGATATGATTATTCGTGGCGGTGAAAACCTTTATCCTCGTGAAATCGAAGAATTCTACCTTACAAATCCTAAGGTTCGCGATGTTCAGGTTGTTGGCGTTCCTGACGAACAATACGGCGAAGAATGTTGCGCATGGGTTATTCTTCACAAGGGTGAAACAGCCGACGAAAAAGAAATGAAGGAATATGGTTATGCATCTATTGCAAAACATAAGGTTCCAAGATACTTCTTATTCGTTAACGAATTCCCTATGAATGCCGCAGGCAAAATTCTTAAATACAAAATGCGCGAAACCTCAATAGAGGAATACAATCGTCAAAAGGCAGAAAACGCATAAACAAATAAAGTCGGACCATGCAGCTGCTGTGTCCGATTTTATTTTTAAAGAAGGTTTAGTATGAAGATAATAGATGCACATTGCCATATATTTCCTGATAAAGTTGCAAAATACGCAACCCGAAGCATACAAGAGTTTTACAATATTCCTGAAACTACATATTACGGAACTGTAAGTGAACTAGTTGAACAATGTAACGAAAGCGCTGTGGACAAATGCGTAGTTTCAATGCTTGCCATAACTCCTATGCAACCCCAAAAACTTAACGAGCGCCTATTAGAACTAACCAAGATTTCTCCTGAAAAACTAATACCATTAGCCTCTTTACACCCTCAGAGCGAAACACTTGAAGAAGATTTTTACCATCTTCTTAATTTTGATTTCAAGGGTATTAAGCTACACCCGGATATGCAGGGTTGTAAAGCTGATTGTGAGGATTATAAAAAAATCTATGATCTTTGCTCACAAAACCATCTTCCTATTCTTTTGCATACAGGAGATTCAAGGTACGATAACTCTAACCCTGACAGAATTGAAAAAATTCTCAAGGAATTCCCCGAACTTATAATAATAGGCGCACATTTCGGTGGTTGGTCTGTGTGGGAAGAAGCTACAGAAAAATTATATAAATATGAAAACTTTTATGTTGATACCTGTTCTTCAACATCTCTGCTTCCAGACACTACAATCAAAAAAATGATAAATAAATATGGTACTGATAAAGTTATTTTTGGCACAGATTATCCTGTTTGGAAACAAACCGATGAGATAAATAAACTTATTTCTCTTGACTTATCCACAGACGCACTTGAAAAGATTTTCTGTAAAAATATTGAAATGGTTTTAAATATATGATAAACTTGTAACCTGTGTTTTGTTTTTACATAATATAGTATATATTCATAAATATTCCGAGGTGCAGAGATGATTTGCAATAATATTTTAGAGGCTATAGGCAACACCCCTGTTATCCGCCTTAACCATATGGTAGATGAAGACAGTGCTGAAATCCTTGTTAAATTTGAAGGTCTTAATGTTGGCGGTTCAATTAAAACAAGAACTGCATACAATATGATTCTTCGCGCTGAAGAGGAAGGAAAAATCAATAAAGACACTATTATTGTTGAGCCTACAAGCGGCAACCAAGGTATTGGCCTTGCTCTTGTTGGTGCTGTAAAAGGCTACAAAACAATAATTATTATGCCTGACTCCGTAAGCGAAGAAAGAAGAAAGCTTGTTAAACATTACGGTGCAGAGGTTAAGCTTGTACACGATGCAGGCAATATAGGCAAATGTATTGACGAGTGCTTACAGTTAGCGCTTGAAATGCAAAGAGAAAACCCAAATGTTTTTGTACCTCAGCAGTTTGAAAACCCTGCTAACGCTGAAATACAGAGAAAACGCACCGCAGTTGAAATTATAGAACAGGTCGGCAAGAGGATTGACGGCTTCTGTGCAGGTATAGGCACAGGCGGTACACTTACAGGTATTGGTGAAACACTTAAGGAAGCTAATCCTGACATTGAAATATGGGCAGTTGAGCCTGAGGATGCGGCTATACTTTCAGGCGGTCTTATTGGCACACATATTCAGATGGGTATCGGCGATGGTCTTATCCCGCCTATTCTCAACACAGAAATATACAGCGATATTTGCATAATTTCTGACGATGAGGCACTTAATACCGCAAAGGAATTAGCAAGAAAAGAAGGTATTCTTTGCGGCATCTCAAGCGGAACAAACGTTGCTGCAGCAATAAAGCTTGCTAAAAAGCTTGGCAAGGGCAAAACAGTTGTTGCTGTACTCCCCGACACAGCTGAAAGATACTTCTCAACACCACTTTTTGATGAATAAAATGAATTGCACCGAACTGATTTTTCAGTTCGGTGTTTTATTTGACAAAAATGTTGATATTGATATAATAAAACTAAGTGGAGGTATGATTATGACACACATTGATTTACTCAATCACATACGAATTACCAACAACCTGACAAGAAGTGAATTGGCGCTCCTTTTGAATATACCTGAAAAAAGCATCAACGATGTATTAGAAGGCAAAATACCCTTAACTAAAAAACAACTGAAAAACCTCTCTTTTTTTACAGGCATTACTACTGAAAATATTGTTTCCGGTAATTTTCCAATTATTACCGATGCAACTGAGGCAGAAGCAAATATTAATCTTCACCAAAAGCTTATGAAAGAGAACTTTGAAACTCATAAATTCGAAAAATTTATGAAAACTAGAACCATATGTACTACAAGAATACTACGCCCATGTTTATTTTTCTTTGTGCTTTTTTTAATTTTGGCGTTTCTCTCAAGCTGTATATATGGATTCGGTTTTAGCGTAATAAGTCCTTTTAATTCTGTTATCCTTTATACACTCACGTATATATTTCCTGTTTTAATTTCCTTGCTAAGCCTAAAAAAGCTTTATAAAATTGCTATTAAATCATCTGTTAGTGATGAAAAATCATTTAAGTTTTATTTTACATCAATTTATCTTTCAGCTTTTGTCTTTAGTTTGTTCTCTCTTGTTAGTGGGCATACAAAATTCATTGCGTTTATCTTATATGGCGTAAGTTTTATACTCCCGCTATTTAAAACATTTTATTCAACAACAATTGTAAGCACTCGCAAGGCTGTTAACAGTAATTTGCGTTTGTTTGTTATATCAAACTTTATTTTTCTTGCAACTGCAATTTTTTGCTGTTACAATTTAAAAGAAAATATCATTTTACTTCCACAGTATATAGTTACAACAATTGTATTGTTTATAACTTTCAACATTCTAATTGGAATAACTCTCCGTCATACATACAACATTACATGGCGTGATCATTTCGGTAAAATTACTCACATACCTGTATATAAAAACAGCAGAAAATTTATTTCTTTGATTTCATCAATTATAATAATTTCTATAATTTCAAGCATTTGCCATTTTGGAGCTATAACCTTATACAGGGTAGTAGAAAAAAGTTCAACACAGAGCTATACACCCATACCAAGAGAAATGTACGACAAGTCTGATGTTAATTTTAGCAAAAAAGAAGGATATACAACTGTAACACAAACAAACTGTTCTCTTAAAATTCCTGAAGGGCTTGCACCTACAAAAGAAACCGAATCAAGCAAATTGTATGAAAATGAAAAAAACACAATAACGGTATATATAACAGAAGATAGCATAGAAAATGCAGACGATTTGTTTGATTTAAATTCAATGACAGATATATATGGTGATAAAGCCGATATTCTGTTACCCGTTATAGAAAAAACATTCGCAAATGCACAAAACAAATACGGAATAGGAACACAGCGGAATTTATACCAACTCATTGTTGCAGAAGAAGCCTTTAACAACACAAAACCAAACTACCTTTCAAGAGGAGAAACTATTTCCCATCTTTTCGCAAAAATATATTATGCTGTAGTTGCACTCTCTGTTGATGATTGGTATAAAAATTACGAAAACACTGATAACAACATACAAGGTGTCCTGGGATACCACACAAGACAATCTGAGGATGGTCAGATACACCATGTTTATTCATTCTATTTTCAATCAATTGATGGTGCTGAAAGTTATATGATTTACGCTTCAATGACGGATGGCAAACACAATGATGAGACAATATATAAAATAATAAACTCGATTAATATAAAATAAAACAATGAGCACTTGCAAAACAAGTGCTCATTGTTTTATTTTTGCTCCGACATTATTACTTTCGAAGGGTCTATTTCGGTATTTGAGGTTATAATTTCGAGAATCTGTAAGGATGTTGTTTCGTTAAGGGTGCCTTTGGAAACTGTAACCTGAGCATTATCGTCTGTTATTGATACAAAGCTTTCGGTGTTTACTTTCGCTTTTATCTGCGCTTCAAGGTCTGTTTCAAGAGCAGATTTTTTTGTTATTGCGTTTATTGATGCAGTTATTGACTTTGCTTCCTCTGTGTCCTTTCCTGCGGCTTCTAATGATTTATTAAGCTTATCAAGAGATTCATCATTTTTCTTTTTCCTGTCAAATTTCATTTCTTCAAAGGTTGGTGTATGTTCTTGTATTGCGTTAACATACTTTGCTTCGCCCAGATTCTGAACATATTCTGAGCCCGTTGTATCCTCTGTAGAAAGAGAGCTGTTGCCTGTATAATACCAATTCACAAACACCGCTGCACCAAGAGCTACAACAAGAGTTGCTAAAATCAGTTGCCTTCTTTTTAAAATAACATTCATATGTATTCTCTCCTATCGTTTTAATTAGAGTGAGTAAAGCGTATCCGAACCAGATTTTGGGATAGTCTTTTCCACTCATATTTCGTTAAAAAATTCGTAAATCTATCGCCTTTCAAAGGCAAATCGGTCAAAAGTACCGAAACACCGCCATTTAAGGCCGGTTCGGATGCGCTTTACCCACTCTTAGCTACAGAAACCTTTGCAGAGCTTATATCAAAGAGCGCACAAACAGTTTCTGTAATTGCTGTTTTTACTTTAAGGTTATCTGCCCCCTGGCAAACAACCGCAACGCCTTTTATTTCGGGCTCATAAACCTTTATTACGAGACACTCCTCATTGGTGGAGCCGTTTTTGACAATAACATATTCTTCTTTTGAATTTTCGTTAGTAGAGTTTTCTGTTTGTTTCTTTTCGTTTTCATACGATTTTGCGTAAATATTTTCGTAGCAGCTCTGTAAAGTAATCATAACACGCACATCGCCTGCTCCCTCAATTTTTCCCAATACTCTTTCAAGCTCTTTTTCGGTGTTCTCGATATACTGAGCAGAGTAAGCGTTCGTATCGGTGTAGCTAATGTCCTCGCTTTCTGAAAAGGCGGATATTTCACTAACGAGCAGTAAAACAACAGCACAAACAAACCCTATAACAAGCCCGGCTGTTTTTTTATTTAATTTGATTTTCTTAAGATTATTTAAAATATCATTCATTTTTTATACCGATTTTTAAAATCTCTTTATATTCTTTTGGGATTTGCTTTTTGATTTCGGATATTTTATCCTGAAAGTCTTTGTGCACCTCTATTTTTATTTCGTCTAAAAAAACGGCATTTTCAGTTTCGTCAACAGAGGTGATTACATATATTTCATATTCATCCACATTAAGCTTTATGAGTATATTCTTAATATCGGTGTATATCTCTTTTTCCATAAGGTTTGCAGTATGCATAAGTGTATCGTATCGGGTCTGCAATTCCAATTCATCACCTTGATCAATATTTTCAAAGTTAAAATCAATTTTTAATACGGGTGAAAGAGATACGATAAGCATAACAGAAACTATGCAAGCACGAAGGAACTTTTTCATTCTTTCGGGTGCAAGATACTGTAGAAAGCCACCGAAAATTGCACAGGAAATATAATTTATAAAAACCGACTGTATTACTTCCTTCATATTCCCCCGCCCCTTGCTACTATACATACGCCAACGCTTATAATAAAAACAGTTGTCAGAATAACTACTGTTGCTACAAGCAGCGTAAGAGCATCTTTCAAAACATTGAGGAAGCTTGTAGCGTTACCAACACCAAAAGCCACTGCTCCATTAAGGGTTATTTCCAAAGAAAACAGCCACATAATAAGTTCTGTCAGAACAGGCAAAACGAATATGATTACCGTAATTATTCCGAACGCTCCTACAGTGTTTTTAATAAGGCTAAGGCTTGATATCAACGAGGAATATGTTTCGCTTACGGCACCACCTACTACAGGAAGGCTCTGACCTATAACAAAGCGGATACTTCTTGAAGATAATGAGTCAACTCCATCACTGAGAACGCCTTTTAAAGTAACAAGACCCGAAAAAATAGTTCCCACCAGACTAAGTACGAAAACATACAGTTTTTTTATCATTGATGAAAAACGTTCTGTAAAGTTATAAATATCAAAGCAGGATAAAAAACCGACAGAACACATAGCGTTGACTACAGGCTGAGAAAGATATGTCAGACCGCCTGAAAAAGCTGTGTTTAAAAGCATTGTGAGAGATGCATAGGTTACTCCCTGAGTTATGTTTCCTGATGATGAAACCACAGCACAGAACACACCTGAAAATGCACTTGTAAAAACAAGCAACGCTTCAAGCACAGAAAAAACTGAATAAACAAGATTTGCAACAGGCACTGCCATGCTTAAAGAAAGAGCGCTACCACCTACTAAAGCTACTGTTTGAGTATTATCCGTAAATGAAGATGCGACAGCGGTAACCATAAGAATCCCCATTGATATAAAGGTAAATTGCACAGGCATTTTAATTGCTCTGCTAACTATATTAAAAAGGGCTTGAAATATCTTTTCAGGTTCAATGGAAAAAATCGCATCAAAGCTTATTTCAGTTACTCCAATTTCTTCAAGGATACTTAAGGTTTCTTCGTTCATTGACTGAAAAATTTCATTAAAATCAAATTCTGTTTCATACCGGTCTATGTTGCTGTCGACTGCGGCTGCTACGGGTGATACAAGCCCCGCAAAAACACAAACAAGCATGAATATTTTTAAAATCCGTTTCATTTTTTCACCTATAAAAAAAGGAAGAAGCAACGCTTATTACTGCCGTTACTACAGGAAGGCTAATAGTTAATGCAATAAGCTTTGTGCACATTTCAACAACCCCTGCTATTCCGCTTTCCCCATTATCCCTGCAGATATCTGAGCATACCGCTCCTATAGCCAAAACAGAAAATGATTTCATCATAATAGTAATTGCTTTTTGCGGTACATTATCTAAAAAAGCAAAGCTATCGAGAGCAGATAAGAGCTCTTTTATTTCGGGAACAATACCTGTAACCAATAAAATAATCACAAGTAAACGAATAATTGTTGCAAAAACAGAACCTGTATCTTTAAGAATGAGAATAGCAACGAGAGAAGCAATCGCAAGAAGGCAGATTGATAAAATGCTCAAAACTCCATCACAGCAAACAGCTCATCCTTTAGCTCCATAATTGCAGGGAGAAACATCATAAGAGCTATTATAAGCCCTGCAATTGTGATAATAAGGGTATATTCCTCTTTACCTGCTTTTTGTAAAAGCTGGTTAACTATTGCAACAACAATAGCAACCACTACAATTTTAAAAATTATTGTAATATCCATATAAATCAAACAAAAATTACTAATAAGCTTACAGCGCCTAACACGCTAAGGGATAAATTCACCTGAATTTTTGCTTCCTCTTTTGATTTTTGCTTTTGATGATAGGTTGAAAACTTCTCGATATATTCATCACATAGCTCCACCTGACCTATGGCATCTGTGGTACCTATCCGCTCTGAAAACCGCATAAATTCTTTACTGAATACCGAACCTTGAGTAAAAAGTGGAGTTATTTTTCCATTAACAAACTGAATATTTTTATATCCTTGATTTTCACCGATGCAAACAAGATTATAAAAATCAGCTTTTCGGTAATTGATTTCATTTTTAAACAGATTTAAAAGGCTTATTGTTTCTTCAAGGGTTTTTGTATCTTTTTTATATTTCAGGCAATCGTATATGCCGAAAACAACAATGGAGATTGCAATTATAACAACTGCTATAAAGCTCAAAACGAAACCACTCCCTTTATTCCGCAAGGATCATTTCTGCCTGCAAGGACAACTGCTTTTTTAAATACACCTGCATTTATGAGTGTCTTGATATTGGGACGACGTATAACCTCTTCCATACTGTTTCCATGGGCAGTTGCTATAAATTCCACACCGCTGTTCACTCCTGAAAGAAGGGCTTTCGACTCCTCTTCTGTACCGATTTCATCAAGCACAATTATATCCGGTGAAAGAGTTCGCACCGCGATTTCTGTTCCGATAGCTTTAGGATAAAGAGTTAAAACATCTGTATGAACGCCAACATCAACAAAGCACCCAAAAGAACGCGAGGCTATTTCGTCTCGCTCATCTATTACTGCAGTTTTTTTAGGCACAGCACATTCCTTACCTGAATAATAGCGGCATAAATCGCGCAGAAGTGTCGTTTTCCCCGAAAGTGGCGGACCAATAATGAGAAAAGACCTACAATCACCTACCGCGTCGATAAGCGGCTTTGCGCAACCGCGAAATTCCCGGGAAATTCGTATATTTACTGAGTTAAATGAAGAAACTGAATATACAGCTCCGTTTTTCATAACCGCCCTGCCTACAACACCTGCTTTACAACCATTCCTCAAAGGAATATAGCCCTTGGCTATCATATCCTGATATGTATGAAGCGAGCGTCTTGAAAGGCAAAACACAATTTCCTGCATTGCTTTATCGTCTGTTTTTAAAAGATTGTTCAGATATGCAGTTGTAAGGAGTCCGCTTTCGGTTATGTAGTAAATAGTTTCACTGTTAAGAGTAACCGCTTCTCCGTTACGAAAACGAATCTCCTTAATTTTTTTGGTAATATCCGGTGGTATTTTTGAAAGAATATCCTTAATACTCTCAGGCAATAGTGAAATAGCATTCAAAAAGTCCTGCATTTTTATCATTCCTTTCAAAAAATTAATATTATCACTTGTCCGAAAATAGAACTGTTCTGTGGAAAAATTTTACATATTTTTCATTGAAAGAAGTTTACATATATGGTATTATTACTGTAATTATATAAAATGCATTTACTCTATTCTAAAGGATGTAACATATGAAGGAAAAAATTATAAATAATCCCGTTTTTAAGAAAGGCTTTAATATAAGATACTGCTATCTAGCTGCCCTTTGCACGGCTTTTATTATGATGGTTGTATACTACTGCTATGAGCTTTTCCCATTTGGTGAAATGACCATTCTCAGAATGGACCTTTACCATCAATACGGACCTCTTTTCGCGGAGCTTTACGAAAGAGTTACTAATCTTGATAGCTTGCTTTATTCTTGGAATTCAGGCGGTGGCGGTGCATTCCTTGGTAACTTCTATAATTACCTTTCTTCACCTACTGCCATATTTATGCTTCTTTTTGGCCACCAGAATATGCCTGAAGCAATTGCGGCAATGGTGATAACAAAATCTGCAATAGCATCCTTTACCTTTGCATATTTCATCTCAAAGAAATTCAATATCCAAAACCCCCTTACTGCCGCATTCGGTGTGCTTTACGCTTGCAGCGGTTACTTTATAGCATACTATTGGAACATAATGTGGCTGGATTCCTTCTACCTTTTCCCTCTTGTAATGCTTGGTATTGAGTACATTATTATCCAAAGAAAAATGAAGCTTTATACCATTTCGCTTGCCCTTACGCTCATAACAAACTACTACATGGGCTATATGGTGTGCATTTTCTCTGTTCTTTATTTCATTTATTGCTATCTTTCAAGCTTTACCTTTACTGAAACTTATTTTGGCAAGCTTGCAAAGAGAGAAAAAGGCGTTAAAGGCTTCTTTGCATGGGCATACAATAACCTTAGAAACAGCAAATTCTTTGACAGTGGAGTAAGATTTGCTTTTTCTTCCATTGGCGCAGCTTTACTTTCTTGCTTTGCTATACTCCCCGTTTACTTTATTCTTATGAATTGCTCTGCAACATCGGGCACATTCCCACAGGAATTCAAAACATATTTTTCAATATTCGATTTCCTTGCAAACCACCTTGCATACCTTGACCCGACAATAAGAAGCAGCGGAACTGATGTTTTACCTAACGTTTACTGCGGTATTATTACAGTTATGCTTGTTCCT